>Ga0302246_1000419_pt1 | contig 38094 bp, 19 predicted proteins | sample AAG_UR_Trp_MG_FD_193533 | JGI IMG/M metagenome (GOLD analysis project Ga0302246, IMG submission 193533) | Enriched activated sludge microbial communities from anaerobic digester in WTTP, New Holstein, Wisconsin, United States - AAG_UR_Trp | ecosystem: Engineered > Bioreactor > Anaerobic >... | reverse complement strand
TTAACACCTCGTTCTTGATATTTGGTTAATTGCTTATGCAATAAAAAGATACGAGGTGTTTTTGTCAAGTACTATTTTGACCTATTTTAATGTGCCCCATTGTCTTAGGTAACTAGGAAAGATTAGTCATTTAGAATTTACTTGCCATATTTGAGGATCTCTTTTCTTTGGTTCAAGCAAGGTGAGAAGTAAGAAGGATCGATTTGTATAGATGTATAAAGTAGTATGGGATGAGAAGAAGAACTCAATAATTCTTCTCGAAAACACGATTGATCACGAGAGTGTATCACCAAGACCTGTGTTCTTTGAGGAACTCGATTTATTGGGATTTGCTGATAAATGGAGTTATCCAAAAACAAGAGAACCGCTGTTATGGGCTTTAGGAAGGGATTACTACTATAAAGGTATCCTAGTCGCACGTGTAACAGGTGGTGATTTGTATCAGAGACCTGATATCGAAGTTATTCATAATGGACGTTTAGAGCCAGTTGATCTTGCCCACACAATTCGAAGTAATGCCGATATAATGAACAATCTTGTTGGGGAAGCATTAGAGTTTATTCGCCGAGTTCAAAAAGACTACAGTAAATGTCCATCACAATTGACTGTTGCTTTCAGTGGTGGGAAAGACTCCCAGGTTATTCTTGACCTTGTTTCTAGAGTTATCAACCCAGATGATTACATTGTGATTTATACGGATACGGGTATGGAAATTCCATATGTGGAAGATACGGTAGACTACACTATTAAATCGTATCGGTCCAGATACCCAGCATTTCGCTTTATTACAGCTAATCCCTCATTAGATACAGATAAATTGTGGGAGTTATTTGGTCCTCCGAGCCAAAAAATTAGATGGTGCTGCTCAGTTTGTAAAACTGTTCCATTTGTCCAAACCCTTAGAAAACATGTTGATAAACAAAGTTTGACTAATACCATTGTATTTGAAGGAGTTAGAGCAGAAGAAAGTAGTCGCAGGAACAGATATAACAGAGTAGCTTCAGATGTGAAACATATAAACTTGATAAATGCAAGACCAATTTTTGAATGGAACACCACTGAAGTATTTCTATACTTGATCCAGAGAAATATCGAAATCAATAAAGCATATAGAAACGGTATGTGGCGGGTTGGTTGTTCGGTCTGCCCCTTTGCATCAAAGCCAGCAAACTACTATTTGGGGTTACTTTTTCCTAAACAAACCGAGAAATTTGTTAAGCACATACACAAGCTAGCCATATCACGTGGTATGACAGATCCAGATAAAATAAAGGCATATATTGCAAACAGGTCATGGGCTGGACGTTCTGGAGGAATGGGCGTTGATAATCTTGGTGTGTCTAACGATATCGTTATTTCCGCAGAAACATATAAAGCGGTCCTTAGAAGTCCCAGAGAGAATCTGCTTGAGTGGATGAAAACTTTAGGCAATTTATCGGTCACAAAGAGAACCGATAGGACAGAAGTTGAGATATTTGTACAAGGTGTTTATATTCAAGCCGTTATTACACAAGTTAACGACACAACTCTGTCATTGACTTCTGATAACATTAATGAATACCCTGTGATTAGGGGATTACTTACAAAAATCATTAATAAGGCCACATATTGTGTTCATTGCGGTCTCTGTGAAGTTGAATGCCCAATACAAGCAATATCGCTAAAGCCTTCTTTGTTGATAAATGAGAAGTGTGTGCATTGCCACAAATGTAGCACGTCGATAGATAAAGGTTGTATTCTTGCTCGGTCTTTACACTTACCTTCAGGAGAAAATAAAATGAAGCAGAGTTCCACTGGTTTGGATCGTTACAAAAAGTTTGGCATGAGAGAGATGTGGGTAAAATCGTTTTTATCTGATCCCTATAATTGGTTTGAAACCAATACTCTGGGGTCGGACCAAATACCGTCTTTCAAAAGATGGCTTAAGGACGCAAACCTCTTAACTGATAGGAATTCGCCTACTGAATTAGTTGGGGTATTAAGTAATTGTGACAATAACGATGTAGTCTGGCAAATAGTATGGGTGAATCTATATTATAACTCTCCCATTGTTAACTGGTATGTTTCGTTGCCATTTGATCATCCCTATACGAAAAACGAGTTGCTTGAGTTACTATTGATTGAGTATCCAAATATGGCTCGTTCAACACTCAATAATCCGCTAAGTGCGTTACTAAACATGTTTGACAACAGTCCGTTGGGAAGTCAGTTTCGAATAGGGGATCTCGAAAAGAAAGGCAGATCGTTTGTGAAGGTCACAAAGCGAAAACTTCCGCAAATCTATACTGCGACAATGATTTATGCATTGTACAAATACGCAGAGTTGAATAACAAGTATTACCTAACAGTTAGGGAGTTAATCGACCCAAAATCAACTGGTAGTCCGATAAATATATTCGGGCTACATTTGCCGAGCTTTAACGAAGTGCTCAGGGGTATTCAAGAGTTTGACAGTAATCTTGTCAAAGTTGACCTTGTTGCCAATCTCGATAATGTAAATTTAAATAAGGACTACAACCCATTCACAGCATTGAATAGGTATTTCTCTAGGAGTAAGTAGTCATGAGATATTCAGATATTCTATCACTAAACGATAAATTCATTGATACATTCGATTTGGTTCATGAATCAGAAAGCTATTGGGAAACTTTTGTTCCCACGGAACGCTTTATAGCCATATTAAAAGCAGTTATAGATTCGGTTGATGCAAATAACCCGAAAGATCGAACATCATTTTGGATCATAGGTTCTTATGGATCAGGAAAATCTCATGCGTCATCAGTAGTTAAGCACCTGTTATCTGATGAGATAGCATTGATAGAGAATTTCCTTTCCAGTCGTTTTTCAAATAATATATAACTCAAATCAAGACTGCTAGACCTTCGAAATAGAAAGAGGCTATTCCCTGTAGTAATTAAAGGCAGTAGCGGAATATCTGATTCAAGGGATTTTGCATTCACAATACAAAAAGCAGTCGTAAAAGCTCTAGAGAATTCAGGTATTGATATGGTCCGAGAGACAGAGTTCTCAGAAGCTATTAACTACATTCAAAACAATAAACTAAAGATTGACTGGGAAAAGGCCATTGAGAGTAATGAAGAGCTGAGAAGCGTCGTGAGCAGTTCAAGTGATCTGATAAAGAAACTCGAGAATTATGATGCAAAAGTATTGAAGCTATGGGAGAATGTGTCTGGTTTCAAGCTAACTTTCGAAGACAATATTGAAAACTGGTTAGGCGAGACTCAACAAATTCTTAGATCCGAACATGGATACTCAGGCTTATTTATCATGTGGGACGAGTTTACAAGCCTACTTGAGATGTCAGAAAGCGGAAGCTACTTGAGTATTCTACAGAATATTGCTGAGTTATCGAAAGATATGAAGCATGAGGTTTATCTGTACATTATCAGTCATAGAAGGCCGGAACAAACTCCTCTATCGACCTCGGATATTAAGCATCTTCAAGAGAGAATCAAAGAATTTGACTATTCAATGGAGCCAATCACTACTTATCAGATCATGTCCACAGCAATTCAAAGAAATGATCGGAACAAGTGGGAGGAGCTAAAGAACCGGCATATTGGAGAAATTGATAGTCTGGTAGATGTTATTCTTGATGGTAGTAGTGCGGATGTTAAACAAAGTCTGTCAGATCTATTTCCAATACACCCTTATTCAGCATACTTGTCGACCTACTTCGCGAGAACTATTGGGTCAAGGGAGAGAAGTATATTTAACTTCCTGCATGACGAACAACGTGGTTTTGTTAGGTATATAAACACAAATCCCCAGGATGGGCTTAATGAATTTCTAACTGTTGATCTGATATTTGACTATTTTCTGCCAGAACTTGAAAATATGGACGACGTGAACTCACTCTCTATTCTTGGCAATTACAATACGTATCGGGAATTAGTATCAAATAAAGACAACAGCTATATGAAGATATACAAAGGCCTGCTGTTACTGAACCTTTTCATCAAAACAATTAAAGAAGCTGATAGCATTAGCTCATCGCTTCTGAAGCCAACTGAAAAGAATGTTTCACTTATGTTTAAGGGGACAGAGATATCTGAGAGTGTCACCGAGTGTCTTGAGTTTATAGATCATGAGCATATAATTGTGAAAAACCCAAGTGGATTGTTTGAAATTGGCAGTTCACGAATTCCCTATTACGAAGTACAAGAAAAATATGACGAACTGCTCAAACAAACCAACAACTTCACTGACCTGGCAGATAATTGCCAGATATCTGAAATATCAAAACTGCTACTTGAGAATATATTGAGGGAAACAGCAGATTCTCCCATGTTTGAATGCCTCATCGTACCTGCTGGTATTAAAAAACACGTACTTATGTCAAAAATCATTAACGCACGAAAAAGAACTTACAAGATTCTCCATGTAGTGTTTATTGGTCTTCATCAAGCAGAATTGACAGAAGCTCAACAACTTGTAAAATCTCTTAATTGGCAGTCTGAATTGGAAAAGCCACCTTACGTTTTTATAATACTAGATACAGTGTTTAGCACAGAAGACTACAATAAAGTGCTTCACTATAAGGCCTATGAGCTTGTAGCTCAAAGTCAAAACCTACGTCCTGATGAGATATCAGGATATAAGAAACAACAGGCGTCAATTATCAATGACTGGATCAAGAAACTTTCTTTTGGTTATGCTACAGTAATCACTCAGCTTCCTTCTAATATTCTGTTTGAGAAACGTATTCTGTTAAACCAGTATTATGAACTCATCAATAATGAGTTATCTCTCAGATTTTTCTATCTAGGGCCTGAGGTACTGAGCAGTAAAGACAATAAAATAGCCACTGCAACTATGTGGAAGAAACAAACCTCTCGAAGAGCAGCGCAAGCAATGTTGCTGTCAGACACCAAAAAGGATTTTGAAAACCAACTTAAGGCATCTAATGCATATCTGTATTCGTTCTATTATACGCAGAAAGGTGAAGATGTGTTGAGCAACGATTTTTCAGTGTTGCAGGGATTCTCAGAGCATATTGTATCTAAGACTAGGCTTACCTTTGACAAGATTATGAGTGAGAATACCGGAAATGTAATAAACATTGGTAAGAAGTTTAAGTTTTTATCTGAGGCGCCTTACGGGTATTATCCGTGTACAGTATTTTACGGTATGCTAGCTTGGCTATTCAAACCATATTTGGGGAAAGTATATTTAAAAGATAGCGCTAAAGTTGTGAATGCTCAGGATATGATTGATCTTATTGTGAACTTCTTTAATTACGCATCAGAGAATGAGCAAGTGAATAGTAAGAAACTGACAATCAGAATCGGATCCCCACACGAGGACAAATTGATAAAGCTATTGTGTGATATCTTTAATCCCAAACAGAGAGACAGTTTGAAGCAGGTAGTTTGGGACATTGCGCTAGATTATGTAAAAAACAAGTTTCGATACCCTCTATGGATTGCAAAATATCACGATATAGCCCAAGACAACGAGGCAGTAATAAGTGCTTTAGACTCAATCATAGAATTATTTAAGGCGGTTAAAGACGAAGAATACTCAAGTGAGTTTGTTCACAAAACGTTTGATAAAATATCTTCAACCCAAACTGATCTTAGAATCATATTTAATAACACCAAAAATAACCCGGAGCTTTTTAAAAAATGGCTTGGAACGAAAGTAGGGGACAATGTTACGGATATTGATATTGAAGAGATTGAGGGGTACATTGTCAATAACTCCGGAGAAGAGCTAGTGTATACCTGCGAGGATGAGGAAGTCACCCTCAATAGGGTACTTAAATTTCTTTTAAAAAAATCAAGCAGTGGTGCTGCTATTGGCGGTATGAGCACGCCAAATGACCAGGAAAACACTATAGATTATAATAGCCCTAATATTGGAGATATTGCCAATGGTGGTTCTGAAGATAACGAAGATATAAACGATTCCAATCAGTACTATGCCACAGCAACCAAGCAAATTGTAACCTGCCTTACAAATGCTGGTTGGGAACCTCAAGCAATACATTTCATTGGGAGAGTATTATCAGCAGTGCCACAGGCAATAGAAGTAGCTATCGAGGCTTTACGTGAAGAAGGAATCGATGTATAAAGTATTCGATTCTCTCGATGATCTAATGCGGGAGATTGTCGAGGAGTTAAAAATCAATGAAAAGGCGAACCGCAGATATCCTGCCAGGTTTATATTTTCAGAGAATATGGACCAATATAGAGAATTGGTACTTGCGCTACACAAGATAACTAACAACTATATTGATTTGAGTTCGTTGTGTAACGCTGACGTATTTCCTACAAAACAAGATTTATTCACGAATATTGAGGATCTACTGTCAAACCCCAGCTCGTTTATATATCCTATTTCGGAAGTGCTGAGATTCTACCAAGATAGTGATTTTACATCCTTCTTTAACTATCTAATGGACAGCATTGAAAATCCACCAACCATTAACAATAGGATTTATTTACCTTTATACGGAATATGGACACCTTTTCAGAATTATGTGCTTCAGAAATTTTCAAGGAAGCATCAGTGGGCACCAATCTGGAAGTTACACGCTGAATATGCAACTATATCAGAGATATATCGTGTTACGTTTCCTGTAACTTATGGCCAAAAGTTTATAACCAATGCACGAGAGTGGCTTTCTCTTTGGAAAAATGACTACGACAGTAGGTATTATTCAACCTCAAAGAACCTGAACTATTTAGCAAAACAGTTCTTGCCCGATGAAGTCTTCATTTCATCTAACGAAGTTAGTAATTATCGAGATCTGATTCAATCACTTTTCAAAGTAGAAATTCCATTCCAGTATAAAGAAAAAGATTCGGAGCATTGGGTTAACTTGTTCAACACATTCGTTGGACTACCTAACTCAATTGCTCAGAGTGATTTTGATAGCGTGATTAGCAAGAGGTTTGAATATAACCTTCTAGATCTAGGTCTGAAATCATTTGTGAAGCATTTTATTAGACTAACAGACACATCGGATAAATGGCTGTTAAGCAACTGGTACCAGTCGAAATGTAACAATGATGAAACACATGAAAACTTCCGTCTTTGCCTTGAGTCTCTTTCTGAATACTCGGATAATGAACTAATCCTCAGCATCTGGTTGTCTGTTTTCCAGCACAATGCTAGTAAACAATGCCTACATGATAGATACGAGTTGTTGTTTTATATACACAAAGGATTGGCTAAGCCAACCGTTGAATTTGAAAGCCAAGTTAGTTCTATACTTGATAAGCGGGTCGAATATGTGGAAAGCAATCCAGAAGTACTTACAGGAATTCTGAATTGTGAATCACTTTTTGTGTTAAAAAAACTGCGTCAGGATGCATCTTTCATCAAATCATCTGTTTTCCGTCAGAAATTTACACTTCTTTTTGAGTATTTGAATTGGGAGGAAGTCGATTTCACTTCCAAAGATCGCAATGCATGGATTGCTGCATATTTTAGAGAATACTGTATGGGTAAAATTACTTGGAAACGACAAGCTGAGGTAGACAATATCCTGAACAAGGTCAATAGTGACGCGAATAGTCTATATGATTGGTACTATAAGCTACAACTCCCTGACTATTCTAGCAAACAGGAAGAAGAAATATACTGGGTTGACTGCCTTGGAGCAGAATGGACACCATTACTGCTGCATCTAATCAGGGAGCTTGACGAAGATAATAAGTGGTTTATTGAAAGTGTAGATATCAGACGAGTATATCTTCCCACTATTACCGATGTAAACAGAATACCTACCCCCCACCACATCCAAGATCTCGATAAATATATTCATAGCAATCAGATTTCTAATAATATGAACCAGGTGTTACTAGGACAAATATCAACACTTCAATCGATTGTTAGGCAGATACTGGCTAGTTCCTGTGAGTCTATTGTAATCAGCTCCGATCATGGCTCATCGTATTTGTGTATTAGAGAATTCGTTGATAACAAGGGGCTTGGCATGTCCGATACAGAACATGGTGGTCGCTACAAATGGCTTGAAGACGAAAGCGACTTTGCTTCTGATCAAATTAAATTCCTTCACGTAGTAGAACCTCCACATATGAACAACAGAAAGTGTTTGATTGCTTTGAAGCATGTTTCTCTTGGTAACAGGCTACCGTTCGAATCCCACGGCGGGGCAACTCCAGAAGAAATTCTTGTCCCCTTTATTAAACTTAGAAGAGTCAAAAAACAGAGATTGATAGTTAAGCCGACTTGCTTTCTTGGAGTTATGGCAAACAAACCAGAAATTGAAATCACCATCCAGCCAAAACCTTCCGGAACTCCATACATTTTATTGCAAGAAGAAAGATTCAATATGACTTTCAATGAAGATCATTGGGAATGTAGTTTTAAAGGATTGACCTCAGGCCAATATGATGCAACTTTAGTTGCTGAAGGTCAACACTATGATATCAAGATAACTATAAAATCAGGTATGATACAGGAGGAGTTGTTTTGAACTCACTTGACATAAAAATACGCGAGAATTTCCCAGATGAATCTGTCCTTAAGATCAAGAGCAGATACAGTGCTTTTTCCAGCAGGAATCTACCATCTTTCATCAAAGACTGGCTAATCAAGAAATATACTTCCACAGATGGCTCATTAGATGTCGAAGGTTTAATTAGCTTCATGGATAATCACATACCATGTAAGGATGAAAGCATACTCGTTAAGTTAAAAACCCAGAAAGAACCCATAAAGATACTATCCAGATTCAATATTCAGGTAGATCTTAAAAAAGACCTATTCAGGTTCGAGATTCCTGATCATGGTATTTCGTTGAATATTGGTATTATTCCCGATTATGTTTTCAAGAAACACGAAAAATACCTATCAGACGGAGAGCATTGGGGCGTTATCACTTTGATATATGTACCCCCAATGGGCAATATCAGTGGGCACGTAAACATAATTGACTATAAACCATTCCAACCATATCAAGTAGATCTAGAATACTTCAAATCAGCAAGGAAGAATTTCACTGTTTATGAATGGATTGACTTGCTTATAAGATCAATGGAGTATAATCCTGATAATAAAGATAGACAAACAGGTTTTAGCTCAATCGATCGAAAACTACTTTTTATATCTCGGTTATTAGTCTTTGTTGAGCCTAATCTCAACTTGATCGAATTAGCGCCTAAGGGTACAGGGAAATCCTATGTGTTTGGTAATTTAAGTAAGTATACATGGATGTTTAGCGGAGGAGTAGTATCTCGTGCAAAGCTCTTGTATGACATTGGAAGAAGAACTCCAGGTATAATAGAAAACTATGATTTTGTTACCTTTGATGAAATTGAAACGATAAAATTCTCTAATGAAGATGAGTTATTAGGTGCGTTGAAAAACTACTTAGAAAGTGGTCGTTTTACAGTAGCGAATTATAGCGGATCATCTGAAGCAGGATTGATGATGCTGGGGAATATTGCTTTATCGCCGGACTGGCAGCCGTTGTCAAATAGATACTTTGCATCCTTGCCTGTTTTCTTCCAATCATCTGCACTAATGGATAGAATTCATGGATTCATTGAGGGATGGAAGTTAATCAGGCTCAATCAAGGTCTAATAGTGAATGGTTACACTCTCAATGTGGAGTATTTTAGTGAAATCTTACATAAACTGAGGAATTGTTCACACTACAGCCAAATTGTTTCTGATTTAATACAAATACCACAGAATTCAGACACAAGAGACGTCAAAGCGATTATCAAGTTAGCTACAGCGTACCTTAAGTTGCTCTATCCTCATATTTCTCATGCCTCGGAAATTGACAAAGAGGAGTTCAATTTATTTTGCTTGTCACCTGCAATTGAGAAGAGAAAAATCATCCGTGAGCAAAGATCTTTTGTTGATACTGAGGTAACCACTGAAATGCCAAATATTTCTTTAAAGGAATAAATGATTGTTTTCAACAGGTGACTCTCTGTGCTATACACTTCCAATAAATCAGTTGGAAGAGAGTATATACTCAGAGGTACCTACTGGGTTTATGGCTGAATCGTTTTCTATCTGGCCATCCGGTCTTAGAATAATGTTGTAAGTCAAAGTTAATTTCCTGTCTTGCAATAGATTGGCTGGTGTGGATAAATCGTAGCACCTATATATATGGAGGGCATATTTGGCAGGAGTGGGTTTGTGGGAGCCGCGGGAAAAATGCTTGGGGGTTCTCTTTCCGCACGTGAATCAGGCGAGGGTTGCCTGATGCCTTGATCTCCATCCGATAGGTAGTTGAAGTCCGGCCAATTATTGGGCCAGCAATTGCTTGGACGTCAATGGGCGGTCAGTGGGCGATCAGCATATAGGGTGCAGTTTGGGGTTGGCGGTAGTTTGGGCTTCAAAAGACTGGATCCCGGGTCAGGCGGTTCTCGCAGATATACGCGGAAAAAGGCGCAGATAGCCGCGGATTGGTGTAAGTCAGGGGGCTGCCGAAGTCTGTTCGGCAGAGACAACGGAGTTGCCTGTTTGGGAGAGACCTCCGGTCTCTGTGGCAAACGGACTTTGCCACCCCTAGGGACTGGATCCCGGGTCATCCCACCCCACCAAACCGCTACGCGCTTCGGCGGGGACCCCGTTAAATCACCCCAACGGATCGTTACCGACCCGTCGAGGACCCCGATGGCCCGGGATGACACGGTAGATAGTGTGGTGGACTTGTTTCAGGGGAACCATTTCACCATTCCACCTTTCCACCTCAAAAACACCTTTCCACCTTCAAAGATGCAGTCATCCGTGTTCTGTTCCCATTCCGCCTTTCCACAGCTTACGCCGGAAGAGCTACTCCAGCCTGAGGATTTTGAGTGTCTTGCGCAGGTTTTTGCCACGCAGTTCCAGGATATAGACCCCGGATGCCAGAGGCTTGCCCTGTCCATCTGTGCCGTCCCATTCCAGGTGTTGGACGCCGCTCTTGGCTGCCAGGGGGAGTTCGCGCAGCATCTGGCCACGCAGGTTGAAGACGCGCAGGCTGTAGGGTCCGGCATCCTTGCCGGGATCGCAGCTTATCTTCACGGAACCCCGGAAGGGATTGGGATGGCTGCTGAGGGAGGGCTTCAGGCACGGAGCGAGGGGATCTGCGGCCGCAACCAAGGGATGCAGGACAGGCAGGTATTGGGTGAGGAAGGCGCGGACTTCATCCTGCATCATGAAATAGAGGGGAAAACCCAGCAAGACCAGGCTGCCGTTGCAGTCCACCCTGATCGCCGCGGGCAGGCCGTCGTTTGGCCCGCCGCCGGAAATCTGCGCCGTGTAGAGGGTTTGGCCGCCTCCGGAAAACACATAGCTCATGGGCAGCATGCCGTTCCAGGGCGTGGCCAGCTTGGCGGGGTCGGGGTGCAGGTGCGGCCAGGTGGGGGATTGGGCGGATATGAAGACCGCGCTGTTGTTGAGCAGGGGCTGGATGCCCGGCAAAAAGCGGGTGAGGAAGCCGGTGTCGAACTGGCTGGGATACTTCCATCCGGAGATCATCAGCTTGCCGCCGCTGAGCACGTAGCTGCCCAGTGTGTTGAGGTTGTTGATGAGCTGCATGTCCGTGAAGTCGTCGCAGTGCCAGAGCACCAGGGGATGGTGGCTGAGCGTTTCCAGGGAAGGCGCGCCCTGGCTGGCCAGATCCCAATTGCCGTGCCAGAATTCGCCCAGGACGTAGGCGTAGAAGTCGTCCACCATCTGATCCGTGGGAGAGATGTTGGCGCCGTTGCCGTCACGGGTCTCATCCACCACCAAAAAGCCGCGGTCGAAGGGGAAGTCCAGCGGAGTGGCCTGCAGGGTGTTTGAAGGCAGCGAGAGGTAGCCTTCCGCGTCCACGGCGCTAACCCGGTATTCGTAGGTGAGGCCGTTGACCACGTTCAGGTCGCTGTAAAAAAGCCCTTGCACGGGAGAGTCCGTAATCTTAACCCATTCGCCGGAAGGCAGTTGGCGGCGATAGACGTGGTAGCCGAAGAGCTGATCCGGTCCCGGCCAGGCGTTCCAGGAAACATCCACGGCATGGTCGTAAGGCAGGCACATGGCCAGTTGCTGGCTGTGGACGGTGTATTCGCGCAGCAGCAGCCAGTGGTTGGGGTCAACTTCCAGGGTTGAAATGTCGTTTTGCGGCGAGTAGGTAAAGTAGCTGACGCAGCCCTGGGGTGTAGCGCGCACAAGCACGGAATCCGGTTGCGCGGAGCCTCCTATCCTCAAAGGGATGTCCAGGTCGAAGAGGGTGGAGGTGGGGCTGCTGCTGGAGGCGCGCACCCTGGCGGTTCCGGAGGGGTTTGCGAATACCGACAGTTCCGCGTTGGGGATGCCGGGAGAGTAGATCCACTGGAGGAAAAACTGGCTGAGGTCCTGCCCGCAGGCCTGTTCCGCGAGGCTGACGAACTCCGCCGTGTTGATATTGCCCCCGGGATAGGTGGTGAGGATGGAGCGGATGAACTGGAAGAAGGCGGCGTTGCCCATCTTGAGGCGCAGCATGTGCAGGACTGAGGCGCTTTTCTGGTAGGTTGGCGGGGCGAACATCAGGTTGTATTCCGGGTTGAAGATGGTGTGGGGGCCGTTGTTGTTTTCCCAAGTGATATAGTATTGCTGGATTTCGTCACGCAGGTAGTCGCAGCCAGCCTGCCAGCCCCCGTGATGCGCTTCCCAGAGGAATTCGGAGTAGGTGGCGAAGCTTTCCTTGAGCCACACCTCGCGCATGGTGATGGGGGTCACATGGTTACCATACCACTGGTGCGCCAGCTCGTGGGCCACGATTGATTCATACTGCCGGTCGCCGGTGAGATAGGCGGCGCCGAAAGTGGTCATGGTCTGATGCTCCATCGCCGCGTAGGTCGTCATGGGAACGATCATGTGCCCGTATTTCTGGAAAGGATAGGGGCCGAAGGTGTCGCTGAAAAAGGAGATCATCTCCGGCAGGTTGACGAAGTCCGCCTGTGCGTTGGCGAGTTGCCCGGGGTTCACGAAATTCTGGATGGGCAGGTCTCCCGCCTGCTGCAAAAACTCTATGTATGGCCCCGCGGCGAACCCCATCACATAGGTGGCTACGTTGGAGTTGCAGCTCCAGTGGTGCGTGCGGGTGCCGTTCCCGTTGTCCGTGATGCCGGTGCGGATTCCGTTGGCTGCCACCAGCCAGTCTTCCCGCACGGTGATGTTCCAGTCCACCAAAGCCTTTTTCCAGGGATGGTCATAGCTGGGCCACCAATAGCGTCCGGCATCCGGGTTGGAGAGGGTGTAGATGCAGTTTGGGGTAAAGATCATGCCGATGTTATAAGGCGCGGGGCTGCGGTTGGGGACCCCGGAGTAGTTGACCGTGGTGGTGAAGGTTCCCTGCGACACCGAGAGCGGGATGTGGATGACGCCGTTTTGGTGGGTGAAGGCCGCGGGCTGGCCATTCACCAGCACGCCGTCCACCTGCAGCGAATCGCCTTCCAGTTCATAGTCGATGCCGTCAAGGTTCTGCAGGGCGTCAACGAAGGCGGTCACGCTGCCCTGGATGTAGCGGGTTTGGTCGTTGATCTGCAGGTTCACCACATATTTGCTGATGTTAAATCCGGTGAGGGAATCCGCCCGTTCGATCTCGCGGGTGCTGGGCTCCATGCTCCAGAAAGGCTGGGTGGCGGCAAGGGGGGAGATCAGGCCTCCCAGCAGGGCCAGGCAAAGAAAAACACACACTTGTTTCGCGTTCATAAACTCCTCTTTCAGGGATCTGTCCGCGCCAGCGGCACAGGTCGCATCCTGATGGGACGGGCTTCTTTTGTCAACGCATTTATCCGCTGAAAGTTGGCCGCGCGCCGCGGTAGAATGGCGCTGAGGCGGGCATGATCCTTTTTTTCCCTTGGAATTCCCATCAGAACGGATAATAGGGCTTTACTAAAAAGCGCGGTTAAATAATCTGTCCCCCAAGGGATGGGTGGGTTGGCGCTAACGGCCGCTGTTCCATCCCCTTAGCATGTCAATTATTTTGTTAAATAAAGACAGGAAGGATATGCAGATGGCAGCAAGCAAAGCGATCATCAGCCTTCGTCAGAAGCGCGATCAGGCGGTTCTGGGCGGAGGCGAAAAACGCATCCAGGAACAGCACGAAAAAGGCAAGCTCACAGCCCGGGAAAGGATCGAGCTGTTGGTTGACCCCGGCAGCTTCGAGGAGTTTGACCTCTTTGTCACCCACAGATGCACCAACTTTGGCATGGACGAGCAACTCATCCCCGGCGATGGCGTGGTAACGGGCAGCGCCACCATCAACCAGCGCCTGGTCTATATCTTCGCCCAGGATTTCACCGTCTTTGGCGGCTCGCTTTCCAAAACCTACGCGGAAAAGATTTGTAAGATCATGGACATGGCGCTCAAAAACGGCTGTCCGGTGATCGGTTTGAACGACAGCGGCGGAGCCCGCATCCAGGAAGGGGTTGACGCCCTGGCTGGTTATGCCGAAATCTTCTGGCGTAACGTGATGGCAAGCGGCGTGGTGCCCCAAATCTCCGCCATCCTTGGCCCCTGCGCCGGCGGCGCTGTCTATTCCCCCGCGATCACGGACTTTGTGATCATGGAAAAGCGCAACAGCTATATGTTCGTGACCGGCCCAAAGGTGGTGAAAACGGTGCTTAACGAGACCGTCACCACGGAAGATCTGGGCGGCGCGGGCGTGCACTCCAGCAAGAGCGGCGTGGCACACTTCATCACCAACAGCGAGGAAGAGACCATCCTGCTCATCAAAAAGCTGCTTAGCTACCTGCCTTCCAACAACATGGAAGACCCGCCCTATGAACCCACCCACGACCCGGTTGACCGCTCCTGCGACATCCTGGACGACATCATCCCCGAAAACCCGAACAAGCCCTATGATATGCTGGACGTCATCCACTCCATTGCTGATGAAGGCGAGTTCCTGCAGGTGATGATGAACTTTGCCCAAAACATCATCACCGGCTTTGCCCGGCTGAACGGCTTCCCCGTGGGCATCGTGGCCAACCAGCCCAAGGTTCTGGCGGGAGTGCTGGATATCGACGCTTCGGTCAAGGGCGCGCGTTTCGTCCGCTTTTGCGACGCTTTCAACATCCCGCTCATCGTGCTGGAGGACGTCCCCGGCTTCCTGCCTGGCACCAACCAGGAACACAACGGCATCATCCGCAACGGCGCCAAGCTCCTCTATGCCTTCGCCGAAGCCACCGTGCCCAAGATCACCGTCATCCTGCGTAAAGCCTATGGCGGAGCCTATTGTGTCATGAACAGCCGCCACATGCGGGCTGACCTAGTCTATGCCTGGCCGAGCGCCGAGATCGCCGTGATGGGCGCCAAGAGCACGGTGGAGGTGATCTTCCGCAAAGAGGCGCAGAACTCCTCCGATCCCAAGCAGACCCTGCTCGAACGCGAGGCGGAGTATGCCGAAAAGTTCGCCAATCCTTTCGTTGCTGCCGAACGCGGCTACATCGACGACATCATCGAACCCTCCCGCACCCGCTTCAGGCTGATCCGCGCCCTGGAGATGCTGGCCAACAAAAAAGACAGCATCCCGCCCCGCAAGCACGGGAACATCCCCCTTTAGGAGCGCGGGCATGGTGCGAAATATAATTTTGGCTCTGCTGTTACTGCTCGGGACCTGTCTTTTGACAGCCCAGGCAGAAGAAGCGGAGGAAATGGAACTGCTTTCCCCTGAAGAGCTGACCCTGCGCGTGCAGGCGCTTTCGGACAGCCTGCTGCAACTGAGGGAAAGCGAAATCCTCACCGACTATGGCTTCAAGGACAGGGATGCCTTGTCCACGGTAGCGGAAAAGCTGAAGATCGAAAACATCCCCAAATGGAAAAAGTATCTGGGCATCGAGCCGGAAAACCCGGTGCTGGATCGCATGAGCCTGCGCAAACTGGGCATCACCAGCTACAAGGCCTTGCTGGCACAGCAATACAGCATCCACGGCTTTACCGAACTGAGCACCCTCAGCGAATTGGCAGCCATCAAAAGCGTCCCGGTGAAAAAACTGCGTGCCTGGGCGGGGCTTTCCTCTTCAGACAAGCGTTTCGACAATAACTCCCTGCAAGCCCTCGGCAAGACGCCGGCGGAACTGGAGGAATTTGTCGGGAAGTTCAGATCGGAAATGCTCAACTATGGTTTGACGATCACGGTTTTTGGGATCCTGGTTGTCTTTTTTGCCCTCTCCGTCACCGCGCTGGTCATCAGCCAGCTCAAGCGCCTGAACAAAGAACCCAAAAAGAAGCAGGAGCAGGTCATCGTGGCTGACAAGCAGGGGAAAGTGATCTCGCATCCCCAGGATCTGAACATGGATATCATCGCGGCTGCCATCACGGCGCTGCACATGCATAAACAAAACATCGAAGACCGACGCAGACTGCTGCTCACCTTCCGCCGCCAACGGGCTGACCAGTGGCACAGCAGCGCGGTGCTTTCCATGCCCAATCTGCGCTTCCTGCGCAAAAGGAGATAAAGAGCATGAAGACCTACAAGCTGATCATCGGCGGCCAGCGCTATGAAGCCAAGATCGTGGAATATACAAGCAGTCAGGCCCGCATCAACATCAACGGAACAGACTATCTGGTGCAGATCGAGGACGACATGTTGCCCAAAGCCCCCGTGCTGCCCCAACAGGAACAGGCGGTGCCCCTCGCTCCCGCCTTCAGCAGCGACTTTGCCAGCGGCAGCGGCGAACTGCGCGCCCCTCTGCCGGGCGTGATCGCCTCCATCAAAGTGAAAGAGGGTGACGCGGTGAAGAAAGGCCAGGCCATCCTGGTGCTGGAAGCCATGAAAATGGAATCCGAAATTGCGGCTCCCCTGGACTGCACCATCGGTAAAATACATGTGAAGGAACGCGCCCCGGTGCAGGAAGGCGACCTCCTGATGACCCTGGAAGGCGTTGAAGTGAAAGAAAGACCAGCCCCCAAGCCGGCGCGTCCGCAACCCGCCCCCCAGGCCGCTAAGGACGGCGTTGTCCGCGCTCCGCTGCCCGGCGTGATCGTGGATGTGAAGGTCAGCATCGGCGATATGGTGCGTGAAGATCAGGCTGTGGTGATACTGGAAGCCATGAAAATGGAAAGCGAAATCCACAGCAACCTGGTTGGCAGGGTGCGCAAGATTCACGTGCGCAAAGGCGACAGCGTGCAGGAAGGCGATCCCCTCATCGAGTTGGAGAATTAAGGCATGGACGAACTTCTGCAAATTCTGAACACCACCGGCTTTGTGAGCTTCACCTGGGGCAATATCGCGATGATCCTGGCGGGCGCGGTATTCATCTTTCTTGCCATTGTGAAAGGCTTTGAACCCCTGCTGCTGGTACCCATCGGCTTTGGCATCGTGGTGGGAAACATCCCCGGCATGCTCGAGCAGGGACTGGGCGTCGTGAGCGAAGGCTCGGTGCTCAACTATCTCTATTTTGGAGTGGGAACCGGCATCTATCCGTCCCTCATCTTCCTTGGAATCGGGGCGATGACGGACTTTTCCACCCTGATCGCCAACCCCAAGCTGATCCTGCTGGGCGCGGCTGCGCAGATTGGCATCTTCGGCACCTTCATCGGCGCGCTTCTGATCGGTTTTGACGTGATGGAAGCAGCTTCGATCGGCATCATCGGCGGCGCGGACGGCCCCACCTCCATCTTTCTGGCTTCCAAACTGGCTCCCCATCTGCTGGGCCCCATCGCTTTGGCTGCCTATTCCTACATGTCTTTGGTGCCCGTGATCCAGCCGCCTATCATGCGACTGCTCACCACCAAAAAAGAACGCCTGATCCGCATGAAACCCGCGCGACAGGTGACCCAAAAGGAACGCATCTTCTTCCCCATCATCGCCTTCCTGGTCACTTCCCTGATCGCTCCCGGCGGAGTGGTGCTGCTGGCGATGCTCTTCCTGGGCAATCTGATCAAGGAAAGCGGCGTCACCGAACGCCTGGCTGTTACCGCCCGCACTTCGCTGATCGACATTGTGACCGTGCTGGTGGGCTTCACCGTGGGCGCCAAGACCACCGCGGACGTCTTCCTCACCCCGCGTTCACTCGGCATTTTCTTTTTGGGCGCCCTGTCCTTCTCCATCGCCACCGCTGGCGGAGTACTCTTCGCCAAGTTCATGAACCTGTTTGTCAAGGACAAGATCAATCCCCTCATCGGCAACGCCGGGGTTTCCGCGGTTCCTGCCAGTGCCAGGGTTTCCCAGGTGATGGGGCAGCGCTACGACCGCACCAACTACCTGCTGATGCACGCCATGGCACCCAATGTGGCTGGCGTGGTGGGCTCCGCCGTGGCAGCGGGAGTGCTGCTTGGCATCCTGGGAAGCTGATGGCGGTGAAATAGAACGCGGATAACAGCGCGGATATATTGGAAAGTAACAGAATGAAATAGTAATACGAGGCGGTTTAGCGACCGCCTCAACTGTATCTGCGCTCGCTGAAGCGCCGTATAGGATCGACCACCAAGCCCTGAAACAAATCACACCAGACTATATACTGTGTCATCCCGGGCAAGCTTTGCGTGACCCAGGATACCGTCTTTTTAAGCAAATAGAAAACCGCTATTAGAATGCAGTTGACCCGACTCAGGGGATAATGGCGGGGCGTTTGCCTGGCGGAGACTCCATCAATAAAGGAACTTGAGTAGTCTGTATTGGCGCGGTGCGAAAGAGAGGGGAAGGATAGAGCAGAAATAACTTGCCAAAATATTGCGGCGGGTTTTGATAGGCTCCGGAAAGTTCCTGATCCGGAAACCGGAAGTAGTCTTACGGAAGGGAGAGGGTCGGGAGTGTTTTTCATGATGTTTCGGAGAATAATTGAGAAGTGGCTTTACTGAGTAGAATACATTCAGTTTGTGTTTCAGTGCCCTGCCGGAGAGGCAGGGTGAGCAAGATTCGTGCAGGCTTTCGGCTGTGCCCTGGCCGATATGCAGCAGGTCCACGACACCCTGAAATAGCTCAAAAAACCGACTCATTAAATAATCATGAATAGCTCGAAGCATACAATGCGGATATTGGCAGTGCTCAACTTTCACCACTTTCGACAATGGCGAATGAGTAGATGGAATTAGTCTTAGAAACACGCGGGACTATGCGGATGAAGCTGGATAAACTGAGAGCGATTTTACATAACGCCCTGGCTGGTTCGGACTTTGAATCATGCACCTACTTTGTCGGCGGCTGTGTTCGCGATTTCCTCCTGGATATGGACAGCAGCGATTTTGACCTATGTGTTGAACTCCCGGATGGCGGTGTCAGGTGCGCGGAATATTTACATTCTCAAGGCTTGGCTTCGAAACCCAAAATATTTCCCAGATATGGCACTGCCATGGTTATTCTGAATCAAGCCAGGCTGGATTTTGTCCCTACGTTAAAAGTTATTAACCGTTCCGCTGGCAGTGGGATCCGCTATGCTCAAGGCAGTCTGCGGGATGACGTTCTGAGGAGGGATTTCAGCATCAACTCTTTATTACTTCGCGTTTGCGATGGTAAATTGTTGGATCTGTCTGGTTTAGGCAAAGTGGATTTGCAGCAGCGCCTCATCCGCTGTACAGATAGCCCGGCCAATACATTCTGGGATGATCCCGTACGCTTGTTACGGGCTATCCGTTTTGCCTGTGAGCTTGGCTTCAGTATCGAGCAGAAAACATGGAGCGAATTATACAGGCAGTCAATCAGGATCGGTTCCTCACCTTGGGAAAGGGTAGCAGCGGAATGGGAAAAAATACTTCTCAGTCCTAATCCCGTGCTGGGTTGCAGATTGTTGGCCGCTTCCGGAATGCTACCCATAGTGTTCCCTGAATTAGCAGCGTTAATCTCTTCTGAACCCTCTGAGCAGCTCGCCGCTTCAATATCGCCCGCTTCTCTGGCAGCTGTTCAGAATACTCCAGCCGATCCGGTCTTGCGCTGGACCATCCTCTTGCATGTGATCATCTGCGCCGCTGCTTCCAATATAAGTTCAACTCCCGATGATAGATGCAGGCTGCAGAAAATGACTCCTGCTCTGTCTGCGTCTGAAATACTCGAGAGGTTTGAGGTCTCCGGTGTTTACCGGAAGTTGATTCTATCCCTGTTACACAGTATCATGACCCTGGACGCCAGCATGGCTGAAAGAGCCCTGACCGATTTTCAGCTTCGCGAACTACTGAATCTATGTGTACATAACGAAAACTTGCTCTTCGTTTTGCTAGATGCGTACGACCAGGCTGAAGCTGCCCTCGGCAATCACCCACGCTATGGAGCAGGCTTGAAAATGCGTATATCTGGCCAGCAAAATAAACTTGAAGAAAGTCCCTTTACCCTGAATGGAAATCATATCATGTCCGAGCTGGGCGTCGCAAAAGGCCCTGAAGTGGGAAAGTTGCTCAAGCTCGCCCGACAGATTTGGCTCCAAGATCCAGTCATTAGTCGCAACGAACTGCTGGACGAACTCCGGCAGCGCACGAGAGAAACGAAACAATATAGCACATACAACCCGACAATAGCCATCACAAAAGGAGACAACATGAATCTATTAATCACCCTGGTCGGCAGCAACCCCCTGCCGGTTTACGTTTCAATTGCAGCTTTGAGTTCGATGGGAAAAACGCAGTTTGACCGGATACTATTTGTTTTCTCATCGGACACACAGTGTTACACAGGCTACATTCGCGACGCCTTAGAAAGAAAAGGTTATTTGACTAACGATATCTATATCGATTTCTGTGACCTTGGACAGGATCAACGTAATGCGAGTGAAATTCAAAATAAGGTCAGAGATAAGCTTAAAAAACTCGGTATGGAAAATGGCATGATCCATTTAAACTATACCGGCGGGACAAAAACTATGGCTCTGAACACCTATCTGGCTTTACAGGATTACTATAAGGAAAAAAATGGCATTACTATCGAGCTTTCCGACCTGAATCCGGAAACCCACCGGCTCAGCATTATGAAAGGGAAAGTCAACAACCAGATACCAAAAAACGGCAATCTTCTGGGCCCCATCAAATGCAATCTGGATGATATTGTTGCTTTGCATGGATTATCTGCAAAAAAAGACGGATTAAAAGAGCGGCCAGCCAACCCATATTTGGGCATGGATACGCCCAAGGTTTATCATGAATTAATTGTGGCATTGTGCAATGACCCTAAACTGCTAAACGGTTATCATGATAAATGGTGCCATTATCGTGGTTACAAAAAAAGAGTTTGTGATCAACTATCCAAACAGGGACACACTGACTTTGAAAAGATAACCAAGGAATTAGAAATCCCTGATGAGGTTCCTCAGTTGTTGGAATTCTGTTCAACACAAGACTTGAAACAAAATCTATATGAATTCGGCGGTTTCGTAGATGGCAAGTGGTTGGAGCAATATGTGTTCGAAACGCTGCACGACATTGGGAAAAATAAATCCATACAATATGATGATTTACGTATGGGTTACGAGGTAAGGTTAAGTGGGCAGCGCGAGTCTGAGCTTGATGTCATAGTTATTAAAGGCTATCAGTTGACTCTGATATCCTGCACCACCAGCAGTTCCATCGGTCTTGTCAAACAAAAGGCCTTTGAAGCCATTTACCGTGCCAGACAGTTGGGCGGCGAACAGGCGAACATAATAGTAGTAAGTTTCTTATATACAAATAGTGATAAGTCGAAGGAGAGTAATCTGGAGTGCCTGAGAGCGGATCTCAAGGCTTTCGATCTGAATAAAAACGTCACTCTTGTCGGAAGGGATAACCTGATGAAATCAGTAGATCACAACCAAATCCAGGATCCGAACGTGAAGACTCTGGAAGAATGTTTATTATCAGTATTAAGTTAGAAGGAGGCTCGTATGATACTAGCCATTTATGATATCACAGGCATCCAGCGCTATGTTTTTTCGTCCAACCGGATGAAAGAAAACGTGGGTGCGTCACTGGCCGTTGAACTGGCTTTATCGGAATGGTTGCCTGCCTCGATCAATGCCGCCTTGCCGGAGGCTAAAGTCGTTTGGGATGATGGCAGCCCGTTCATGCTGCCCACTATGGGCACAAAGGCCTCGGTGGTCTATATCGGCGGAGGAAACGCGCTGGTCCTCTATTATGATCACGATGCTTACAAACAGGTCAACCAGGAGTTCAGTCTGATGTTGCTGGAAAAGACAGCGGGCGAACTCAGCTACGCCGTATCCTGGATCGAAGTTGCAAATCCTGCCCAGGACATTCAGATCAAAGATTTGTTCTACCGCTTGATGTTGGCTAAAGCCAGACAGGAGCCAGCCAGCCCCTTGCTCGGCATCGCCATCACCCGGGAGGGATCAACTGATTCCTTGCCTGCAGTCCATATCGAGGGTGATAAGTATCTCTCGCAGAACGCAAAAACCAAAATTGACCTTAGCCAGGAAAGGGAAGTCCAACTCTGCACGAAACTCGACACTCAGTTAAAATTCCCCAAGCTGCTCGATGATCTTGGCATGGTCGAGGGCGAGAATTACATTGCCGTGGTACATATCGACGGCAATGACATGGGCAGTCTGATCAAAGATGTTGCCAGCCAGGGAGGTGGATTAAAAAGCCAACTGGCAAATCTGCGGGAAATGTCACTGGCCATATCGAACAAATACATCGAAGTTTTCCGTGGAATGCTTGGTGTCCTGGAGCATAATCAGACTTTGCAGGAGTTCCAGCGGAGCTTCAAGCTTGCAGGCTCCGGTTTGCTTATCCGGCCCCTGGTGGTAAACGGCGATGACGTAACCTTTGTGGTTGACGGCAGGCTGGGCTTGCCGCTGGGCCGGGAGTTTTTGAAACGCCTGTCAGCCGACCCCGTTCAGATTGGCGGCAAGGAACGGCGACTATCCGCCTGCGCCGGAATCGCCATTGTGAAAGCGCATTTTCCCTTTTACCGTGCCTACAGGCTGGCCGAGGAACTCTGCGCCAGCGCAAAAGGCAAGGCGCAAGCCCTGGAGCCAGACAACAAGGGATGCTGGATAGACTGGCACATTGCCCAGGGCGGCATGGCTGCTGGCCTCGACACCATCCGGGAAAAGCACTATCAGGTTCCCGGTATGGCAAATTCCTTTATAATGGGTGCCGACGGTTTCAAAACTTATAACCTGTTATGGCGTCCCTGGAAAGTAGGAGGGAATGGCGAATTCGATTTCGACCATTTCCTTTCACTGCACAAAGCTCTCGCAGAGATCCCCCGCTCGCGGATCAAGGAACTGCGCAATCTCTCCATCGAAGGGGAGGTGGCGGTGGAAACCTGCATTGAGGCTATGGCAGCCCGAGATTACAAACTGCCCGAATTTGGTGGCGACAAAGAATATTTTAAAAGCAATCACATCACTCCGTATTTCGACGTGATCGAAAGTGGCGAAATGTATTATGAATTGCAGGGAGGCACACAATGATCAAAGCCAAGTTAAAACTGAGCCTGCTCTCCGACGCTGTTCCCGGCAACGGCGAAGGTCTGGCAGGAATCATCGACACAGACATCTGCTACGACGAGTACGGGTTGCCTTATGTTCCTGCCAAAAGGATCAAGGGCATACTGCGCGAGTCGGCGCAGGACCTGGTGGATTATCAAATGGCAACAGCTGAGCAGGTCAACGACATGTTCGGACAATCCGGCACCAAGATGGGCACCGATCTGAAAATTGACAACGGATTTCTGGAAGGTTATCAGGATTTGAGGAAATTTCTGGCTGAGGCAAGCCTGCGTCATGACTACAAACAGCTATTCAGCACCCAGGCAGTATTGCAGTGTTTTACCTATACCAGATCCCGGACCGCGCTGGAAAACGGCATTGCCCAAGATAAGTCGCTCAGGACCTTGCGGATCTTGAAAAGAGGGATCGTTTTTATCTTTGACGTCGAAATGCCTGACGATATGAATATGTACACTTTGCTGAAAGATTCCTGTAAAGTGACCCGGCGTTTTGGTCTGAGCCGCACGCGCGGAGTGGGAGAGATCAAAATGGAGCTCGCAAAAGCCCAAGCTACTTCCAACACTCAGACACAACAGATATCAGGCAGCCTGAAACTAATCCTGCGTAACCTCGGGCCAATATTGGCCACATCTCGGGTTGGAACACCCCAGGCCAGCGATCCCTACATTCCGGGGGCGACCATCCTGGGAGCGGTCGCAGCGAAATTCATCAGGGATCAAAAAACAAGCAATACATCCTACTCCCCAGACCAAGATCATAAATTCACTGACCTGTTCATAAATGGCAGCGTCAGTTGGGGCAACGCCTACCCCACTCGGGAAGGCAAAGTCCGTCAACCGGTCCCACTGGCCTGGAAAAGGGAAAAACACGGCGATCGGACTTTCAACCTTGCCAGTGAAGACGATCTTCAGACGGTCAGGGACACAGATGTGGCTCTGAAAGGGTTTGGCAACGCCTATATTGCCAGTCAGGGTAACGGTTATTCCACTGTCGAGGCGAATACGCAGATCGAGTACCATCACCGGCGCCCATTGGATAGAAAGCTGGGCTCTCCCACCAAGGATGACGGTGAGTTTTTCCAGTTCGAAACCCTTGCCGCGGGACAGGAATTCGTGGCCGAGATAACTGGTGACAACGCATCCTTGGAGATTGTCTTGCCATATCTCCAGAACGGGATCATCCATCTGGGCAAATCACGCACCGCCCAGTATGGAGCCTGCGAAGTCGAAGTACAGTCAGCGGCTGTCGGAACCCCGCAATTGATTATCCAATCCGGCGATGAATTCCAACTCATTCTGCTCTCGGACGCCATCATCCGCAATGCCGGTGGCCGGTCACTGGCTTCCGTAGCTGCCTTACAGAGTAGCTTCATCGAACTTGTTGAATCCAAGCTGTCATTGTCTGCCACACTTGAACTGCTCACCGATAAGAGCTTTTTTGGGACAACCAGATCCGGGGGTTACATGGGAGTTTGGAATCTGCCCCTGCCCCAGGAAGCCTGTTTCCAGGCCGGCAGCGTGTTCACTTTCGTCAACCGGGGAGACGCTGACATCAATCTGTCTGGTCTTGACCAGTGCGCGCTGGGGGCATACTGCGAACGCGGGTTTGGACGTTTCATACTTACTCAGGAGATTGTATCCGAACCTATGTTAACCCCCTGGCAACCGGAAGCGGGAAATACAGCCCCTACGATTACGATACCGCCTGTCCTTTATCCGGCGCTGAAGCGGCAGGTTAATATCAAAATCGAACAAGAAGCCGTGCGTAAGGCAGATGGGCAGAAAAGAAAACCACATTCTTCATCGGAAATCAGAAGGGTCATGGCCGCGGTCACGGCGGCGACCGGCCCGGACAGGTGTGACCAGGTTATGAAAAATCTCGATGCGATAAAGAAATACCAGAAAAATGGTTTTCCCGGCTGGCTGAAACCAATCAAGGCGTGCCTGCCAGAAAAAGATAATAATTATCCTGTCTGGCTGACAGAAATTCTGCAAAACCTTATCCCTGGAAGCGACCTTGTTGAGATCTCGGGCTTTCTGGACATAGAACAAACTTCCAGAGACACCTGCTTTCCTTATCTGGAAAAATACATCCTGACCTATCTCCGGACCCTGGCTGTCCAGTTGCGCCAAAGCAGACTGACCCAGGAGCAACAACCTGCGCCGGAGGATCAACCCGAACAGGAGGCCGACCATGAATAACCCAGTAACCCGAATCTACCTGCGGGCGGAGCTAAAACTGTCATCTCCGCTCTCCATCGCTTCCGGATCGGATGAAGTGGCGGACAGCACTTTCATCCGCGATTTTGACGGCAAATGTTTTATCCCGGGTAGTTCGCTGGCAGGCGCTCTGCGCGACTATGCCCTGGCGGATCCCTGGACTGCCAGGCATGCCGAGGCTATGTTTGGCTATCTGACCCAAAGCAACGGTGCCACCGTTGCATACCAAAGCAGGCTTGCCATCAGCGATTGCCTGCTCCGGGCTGCTACCTCCCCCACCCAGGTGCGGGATATGGTTAAACTGCAAGCTCTGAATAAAACCGCCGAGGCTAAGGGCAAGTTCGATGCCGAACTGCTCAACTCCGGACAGAGCTTTGACCTGAAAATGGAATTGATTCTGTTTGAGGGAGATGATCCGAACCTGGTGCAGTCATTTGCCTGCCTGGTAAAGAGCATGCAGGAAGGACGGATCCTGCTGGGTGCCAAAAAGAGCCGGGGATGGGGCAGTTTCACCCTGGACGACATAAAGATCGAAAAGCTGGATCTTATCCAGGATGAACTACCTCAGGAAGAAGCAGTTAAAAGATGGATCGGTTTTGAGTGGGACTCCATTAAGCATAATACCTCGTTGCAGAAGCTGTTGCCGTCCACTTTTAAGCTGCCCGGCCTGGATCAGTGGGAAATCCCATTTGAGGTCAACGATTCTCTATTGGTTAGGTCATATCAGGATTTTAAGGCGGAAGACGCTGTCATGTTTGACGTTAACGGCAAACACACCATACCGGGCACGTCCTTCGCGGGTTGCCTGCGCTCCGCCTGCCATAACATCCTTTACTACGACCTGGGCATCAGGCAGGCCGATCAGCTTCTGGATAAAATCTTCGGTTATGTGGATAAAAATACGAAAGACGCGGGCTTGTCTCTGCTGGTGATCGATGATATTCCCCTTGAAACAGATAATTCTGCCAATTACACCCGCACCAAGGTGGACCGCTTCACCGGAGGGGTTAAGGATGGAGCGCTCTTCACCGCCAAGCCTGTATTCAAATCCTCTGGAAAGATCGTTATCACTTTCCGCCAAGGTATTCAGTCCTGGATGAAGGAACTGCTGCTGTTGGGATTGCAGGATATCGATGCCGGCATAGTGCCTTTGGGCGGCGAAACGTCAATCGGCAGAGGTTTGCTCAGTAACCTGCAATTGCCCCAATTCACTGCCCAGCAGTCAACGACCTCGGACGATCTGAAAAAAATCCTGGCAGGGCCTACGAATAATAACCAAAAGGGAGATGAAAATGATTGATATAAATGAAACGATAAACGCACCTGACCTCATCCAGGACAAACACTACTTTGTCGCCTGGCTGCAGAATGCCGTGCGGATCGGCATCTGGACACCCGAGGGAGGGTTTCAGGCGGCGGACGGACAACCAGTTGATGGGAGCCTGCTGTTCAGCGTCAGGATCTTCAACGCTTCCGAAGAACTGCATTTCTTCAAATACCAGGGTAAATTCCTTAGCCGGCTCAAGAAGGACCCGGAAAACGAACCCACATACATCCAGGAACCCTTCCTCTGGGGCTCGAAACTGGACGGACGCGCGGTTTATGAACCCAGCCGCGGCATGCGTTTGGAATTGCCCTTTCAGGTAACGGAACAGCAGCTTCCTCTGCGTTACCGGGTCATTAATTACTACGAATTTGACGACAACGGCCAGCTCCGGTTCACGGATGCCCGCCTTAGCCACTTCCTGGACCGCGACGGCAATGAATTGGAGGATTACCATGCCTGACAAATATAGAATGATACACAATTTGACTTTTGTCAATCCCTATAACTTTGTGAAGTTGGACGGTGGATGCGTCCGGGATATAAACTGCCAGACCGCAAAAGAGGATAGCGGCGCCCTAACCGGCTGGCTGGAATGCCACCTGCAACTCAAATCGCCCATCTTCATCCCCAACAGCTCCAATAACGATTATTTCCAAAAGCGTGCCGGCGACAAAGCCAAGGGTCCCAAATCCTACGAATTCTTTTCCTACGAAGATCTGGCCGGCAAAACTGGCGATCCGGCACAACCGCCGTCGGCTCCCGTCATCCCCGGCAGCGAACTGCGGGGCATGATCCGTTCCGCGTTCGAGGCTCTAACTAATTCCTGCCTGTTCACCAGCGACATCGACCGCCAGCTCTATAAGCGAGCCCCTAAATCGAACATGTCCGGAAAGCCTGGCATCCTCAGAAAAAACGGCAATAATTGGGAAATCCAACCCTGCGACAGGTATATGATCAAAACAAAGGATTGCTCACGGGATCCCTTCCCCCTCCCAAGTGGATATGCTAAATGGGATGAGTGGAGGCACCATTTGCGTTGTTTGGAAAAAGGGAATTCGGATTTTTGGATATCCAGTACGGAAGATTATGTGACCGTAGGAAAATACAATCTGGGACCACTTGTTGGGACTTATAGTGAGACTTGTACCTCGGGTATGACAAAGGGACATGTTCACGTCACAGCCAGATTCCAGAGAAAACATCACGACAGTGTCTTTGTGGAAAACGGAAGTCCCGCTATCCCCATCTCCGCCGGGGAAGCACAAAACTATCTGGACAACCTGAAGCTGTATTTGAAGAATGAAGAATACAAGAGCGAATACGAGCATTTGAATAAGGGAGACGATATCGACAGTTACGAACGTGGTGTCTGCGTGTATTATGCCGAATATGGCGGCATGATATATCTCTCGCCCTCCATGATCACCCGCGAGGTGTTTTACAACCGGCTGTCAGATCTGCTAGGAACATACAAGCCCTGCACGGATCCGGACGCTCTCTGCCCCGCCTGCTCTCTGTTCGGCATGGTTTCCGACCAGGGTGCGCTGGCTTCCCGCCTGCGTTTCTCCGACGCGAAACTTGTTGAAGGATGTAAGCCCCAATTTGAAACCCCTAAGTATCTGGACGAACTGGCCAGCCCCAAGTCTTCCGCCACAGAGTTCTATCTCAAGAAGCCAAGCTCGGCTGAGCTCTGGAACTATGATTACGCCTTTAATTGGATGCGAAATAGAGGAGGAAAAATCACCAACAACGTGGATGCCAATACCATCGATCGTAGCACTCCCATGATCCGTGGCCGGAAATTCTACTGGCATCAACCCTCCGTTAAATACAGCGATCTAAATGATGTTAGAATCGAAGATCTTGACGAGGAGCAAAAGAAAAAACTGGAACGCCTGGTCTTCGTCCGGCCTTTGAAAGAGGCGGAATTCAAGTTCAGGATCTATTTCAACCGGGTCTGTGAAGATGACCTGAAGCGCCTCATCTGGGTGCTGACCATCGGCAACAGCGACGAGCATGCCCATAAGATTGGCATGGGCAAGCCCCTGGGTTTGGGTAGCGTGCAGATCAGGGTGAAAAAAAGGTATAGAAGGACTATCGGTAAAAATCTGGAGTATCAACTCATTGATGACCCCGGAGAAAACCAAGACAAAGTTGGGGATTTACAGGGAGACGATAGTTTATTGCAAAGCTCGCAAGAAGCAAAAAACCAGTTTATGGCGATAAGCAAGCTTAATAATGACTTTGGCAACACGATTAGATACCCTTATGTCAAAGATCAGAACAATGGTGACTTGCCAGAGAATTACCTCTGGTTTGTCTGTAACAAATGTATCTCAGGGAAATCGAACGCTCCCGTGATCGAACATGAACTGCCTCAACCGGATAATCCGCGGCTGCCTGTGTTTATTCAAGGGAAGTTTAGGAAGCGGCGAAACAACCCTTAGCCGCGAGCGAATCGAACCCCCTGCCCTGTGAAAAGCCCCCCGAAGACGGGGGCTTTTCTTTTCAGAAACACTTCCCATTGTCCTACCTAATGCGAATCAGCGAATTATACCAATTCGCCTTCATCTGTCCACTTATGCAATTCATTATCTGACATTCTCTCGTAAAGTCCATGGAAAGGTTGAATTGGTTCCCTGTAACAAACCATATCAGACCATACACTATGTCATCACGGGCTGTTGGGGTCCCCGGCAAAGCGCGTAGCGGTTTGGTGAGGTGAAATGACCCGTGATCCAGTCTTTTGAAATGGCAGTGAAGATGAAATGGTAAAATGAGATCCGGTTGTAATAATGCAAACTAAACAGTATTAACAGGCATCTATAACTAACGGTTTCCAGATAATATCGCAACCTTTAGCATATTGCTTCATACCGCCCTCCTTTGCTGCTACTGGCTTTGATGCCATCATCCTTAGGTCATCCTTATAAATTATAAGGATGACCTAAGGAAGACTCACGCCGGAGAGGGGGATGCAAATGAGGCCCATCCTCCTCCCATAATATATAGGTGCTACGATAGGTGGAAAGGTGTTTTCGAGGTGGAAAGGTGAAATGGTGGTGTCGTGATGGCGTGGTGGGGTGGTGAAAAAGAGATAGAACGCGGATGACAGGATCGACAGGATCTATGAGAGGTGGAGAGGTGGAGAGGTGGAATGGTGACTTCGTGGTGAGGTGATGGCGTGGTGGGGTGGTGAAAAAGAGATAGAACGCGGATGACAGGATCGACAGGATCTATGAGAGGTGGAATGGTGAAATGTCGGAAAGGCTCCCCCGAAACAAGTCCCACCCGACCCCAAAACCGTGTCATCCCGGGCAGACGGGGCCCCTCTGGGGTGGCTGAACCGGGATCCAGTCTTTTGAAGCCACATCACAACACACAGCCCTGAAACAGACCACATCAGACCATAAACCGTGTCATCCCGGCAGACGGGGCCCCTCTGGGGTGGCTGAACCGGGATCCAGTCTTTTGAAAACAACCAGCTAATCCAAAAACAAAGCACCCCCAGACTATACGCTGTGTCATCCCGGGCAGCGACCCGGGATCCAGTCTTTTGAAGTCACATCACAACACACAGCCCTGAAACAGACCACATCAGACCATAAACCGTGTCATCCCGGGCAGACGGGGTCCCTCTGGGGTGGCTGACCCGGAATCCAGTCTTTTGGAAACAACCAGCAAATCCAAAAACAAAACACCCCCAGACTATACGCTGTGTCATCACGGCCTGCGAGCCGTGATCCAGTCTTTTGGTAAAATTCACCAGAGTACCAGCTTAACCCCTCCCGGCAAGGGAGGTCATTTCAAGGAATTTAGATATTTCAATGACCAGAATGGATAAGTCTCAACCCCTCCCGGTAAGGGAGGTCATTTCAAGAGCCTCGATTTTAGCCCTTTAGCAGAGCGGGCTCCAGACCCCATTTCCGTGAACCTCCTCTGACCCGGGCCAAAAATGAGGGTAAAATGGACAGGTTCACCGGAAACAGGCTCAAAGCCTCTCCACAAGCGGATTCACGGCTATGCCACCCCGCAACACCTTGTCTAACGGTGTCTTAGGGCTAATCCCTGCCCCAGCGGGGCAGGTCATTACATTTGTTTGACAGCGATCTTTTCATCCTCACTTGCCTGGCGTCATTATCGCCTTGTTCGCAACGGATCCTTTGGATCGTCAATCAATGATATAATATTCCACCTGCCTGTTTATGGCAAGTGATTTTTTTGCGCAGTTGCCGCAGACGGTGAAAACATGGATAACCCCTTTTTCAGCCAGGGCTTTTTCCAGTTTACGAGTCATGGACTTTAGTTCGTGTGTTTTAAAGTTTACAGCGAAGACTGATTCCTGGATGCGGATGCCTTTTCCTCCCTCCCCACCCGGTAGCCCAGGAAGTCCAGGCTGTCTTTAACTGTGAAGCTTTCGGTCTTGTCCCGGGAGAGTTTCAGCCCCAGTTTGGCAAGGATTCCCTCCACCGCGCCGGCATCCAGAAACAGGTCATGCGGGTAATTGGCAAAGAGGCAAAAGTCGTCTGCATAGCGCACCAGATGCCAGCCCTGCCTGCCCACTTCGCGGTCGAAAGGGATCAAATACAGGTTGGAAAGCAGGGGTGAGAACGGATTTCCCTGCGGGATGCCCAAGCCCGGGCCCAGCATGTGCGAGGCGATCAGCCCTGCCGTGGGGTCAGCGCCGAACAGGCCTTCCAGCAGGAGGCGCAGGTTCTGCCTGGGGATGGAGTCGAAGAAGGAGCTGATGTCGCTTTTCAGCCCTTTGGCAAAGCCGGCGGAGAAGAATTTGCGCGCCTGCTCCGCCGCCTGATGGTAACTCCTGCCCCGGCGGTAGGAATAGCATTCCTTCCCGATGAGCCTGTCCAGGGGCAGTTCGATTTGCCTCAGCAGTGCCAGCAGCAGGTGGCGCTCGTGGATGTTGGAAATGCTTATCATCCTGTATTTGCCGCTGGAGCTACGTTTATAGAAGCTGAGGGTTTCGCCGGGGCTGAGACTGCCTTTCAGCAGCATCTTGCGGGCGTTGAGCAGATAGGGCTTGCCCGCCTCCAGCAAGTCTTCCCGGGCGAGGTTGTCCGGGCCGGGGGAACCGGAATTCATCTCCTCGAGGGTGGAGCGGAGGTTGCCCAGAGTGGCTGCCCGAGCCAGCCAGCTCAGCCGGCGCGGGTTGGCTCTGCGCGCGAGGTCCAGGCTGCTGCCGCCCACCGTGTAAAAACCGAAGCCCAGACCCCGGTTCTTGCCGATACCCCTGTACTGGCCCCAGAGCAGGGCAGTCAGCAGTGGCTCAGGGATCGGTCCGGTCAGGCTGATACCGCCCACAAGCCCGCCCAAGGTTTTGGAATAGGGAACATCAAGCCAGATGAGGCCACGGTTCCCGATCCTGGGAAGTTCCGCATCCCCGGGAGTGATTTCCAGTTCACGGCAGAAGGCCTGCCAGAATACCTCCGTTTCCAGCCCGAGCGGATCCAGAAAGCGGAAATCCCCCTTGCCTTCTCCACCAGGTTTAAGGCGCAGGGGGCAGTAAAACACCAAGTCCAGGCTTGCCGCGCCAGCTAGCTCAGCCGCTTCCTCCGCGCAGCTTTCCGGCGACGCCGGCTCCAGGCTTTCCCCCTCGGGCAGATTGGCATAGGAAAGCAGCTTCAGGCTGGTTCCGGGCAGGAAATGCAGCCTGGGATCGGGAAAAACGGCTTTGGCGATGCCTTTCAGCTCATCCTCCAGCATTTCCACCACCCCTGCCAGATGCTGGCGGGGCACGCTGAGTTCCAGGCAGACGATTTCGCCGGGATACAGGTCGCGGAACCCGTTTTGCCCCGGCACCGGGTAAATGCCAAGTTGGGAAAGCTCGCAGCCAAAATAGGGCCTTATCCAGTCCCGGAGCATGGCACTCCAATACACCCCCTGGAAATACTCCAGCCGCGTTATCGGACGAATCACCTCAAAATCGAGGCGCAGCCAGTTGCGCCGCGTATTCTCGCCGAAACCGTTCATCGGGATGGCCTCCTGTTTGAAGTCTTGGCTCACATTCAGCATGGAGAGATATATCCGTCAAGCTGTTTCTGTCCGGGAGTATCATTTTACGGTGTGCCGGCCGCGGGTTCAGGAATCCGGATTCTCCGCGTCAAACCCTGGCTTAACCCCTCCCGGCAAGGGAGGTCATTTCAAGATAGCTACGCCTCAAACAATAATGAGTGAAATAAAGTCTCAACCCCTCCCGGCAAGGGAGGTCATTTCAAGAAAAACAACCAGGCTTATTATGAGGCCGGTGTATAGTCTCAACCCCTCCCGGCAAGGGAGGTCATTTCAAGAGCCTCGATTTTAGCCCTTTAGCAGAGCGGGCTCCAGACCCCATTTCCGTGAACCTCCTCTGACCCTGCCCCAAAATGAGGGTAAAAAGGACAGGTTCACCGGAAATCGGCTCAAAGCCTCTCCACAAGCGGCTTCAAGGCTATCTCTGGCTTAAACGCCCTGTCTGGCATCAACTTACGACGTCATACAAAGCGAATCCACTCTATCGGATGCCGCTTAATCTGGCAAGTCTTTTTTTGCCGCCTTCCATCAGGCAACCCTGAAGCAGACCCAACTGTTCAATAGTTCTTGTTTTATCCTTACCGGTAAGGGTGGACAATCCAAGCATTCCGCATTTTCGAGGAACTTTTAGAGGCTCGATAATGCTCCTTCCTGCCCGCCAAAACTGACAGGCAAAAAGAAACCGCCCTGTGGCAGGGCGGGAAAAGGAGTGGTGGAGCTAAGGGGATTCGAACCCCTGGCCTGAACATTGCGAACGTTCCGCTCTCCCAACTGAGCTATAGCCCCACTCAGGGCAAATGTCTTGTTACTTTAAATCTGCAAGCAGGTCTTTTGTCAAGGACAGTTTTGTGCCGGTTTCCGCCAGGCGCTGGCGTTCGTTTTCCACCACCTCGGCTTTGGCGTTGTTCAGGAAGTTCTGGTTGTTGAGCTTGGCGTTGATGCCCGCCAGTTCTTTTTCCAGTTTTTCGATCTGCTTTGCCAGGCGGGCGCGTTCGGCGTCGAAGTCCACCAATCCCCTGAGGGGGAGGAAGATTTCCACGTTGCGCACCACGGCGGCAATCGAGGCCGGGGGCTTGGCAAGGTCGCGTGCCACATCCAGGTCGTCCACCTTGGCGAGTTTGGCGAAGTAGGCGGAATAGCGCGCGAAGAGTTCTTTCTGGCGGTCTTCCGCCACGCGGATGGCGAGGTTGACGCGGGCGCCGGGGTTGAGGTTGAGCTGTTTGCGCAGGTTGCGCACCGCGGAGATGGCTTCCTGCATGAAGGCCATGTCGTCCGCGATCTCCGGGTCGATGGCGCCGGTGTCGCAGTCCGGGAATGCTGCCACGATGAGGGCTTCCTCCGGTTGCGGGAAAATGGAGCGGATGCTCTGCCAGATTTCCTCGGTGATGAAGGGCATGATGGGGTGCAGCAGGCGCATCGAGGTCTGCATCACATCCAGCAGGATATACAGCGCGGTGCCGCGGATGGCGGGGTCATCGCTCTGCAGGCGGTCTTTGGAAAGCTCGATATACCAGGAGCAGAATTCGTCCCAGATGAACTGGAACACGCTTTGCCCGGCGTCGTTGAGGCGCAGGTTTGAGTAGTGTTCCGCGGCGTCTCTGGCGGTCTCGTTGAGGCGGCTGTAGATCCAGCGGTCTGCCAGTTCAAGCCGGAGCTCTTCCTTGCGCAGGGGTGCGTAGCCCTCGGGCAGGTTCATCATTATGAAGCGGAAGGCGTTCCAGATCTTGTTGGCAAAGTTGCGTCCGGTTTCCAGGATGGAGTCGGAGTAGATGACATCCGCGCCCTTGGGCGTTCCGAAGACCATGGAAAAGCGGAGGGCGTCGGCTCCCACCTTGTCAATTATGTCGATGGGATCGGGTGAGTTACCGAGCGATTTGCTCATCTTGCGCCCCAAGTCGTCACGCACGGTGCCATGCAGCAGCACGGTGTCGAAGGGGATGACGCCTCTGAAGTGCAGGGTACTCATGATCATGCGCGCCACCCAGAGGTAGATGATTTCCGGAGCGGTGATCAGCACCTGCGTGGGCAGAAAGCGTTGCAGGTCATCGGTTTCCTCTGGCCAGCCGAGGGTCGAGAAAGGCCACAGCCAACTGGAAAACCAGGTGTCCAGCACGTCTTCGTCCTGGCGCAACTGGACGCTTTGGCAGGCGGTGCAGCGCGCGGGCTTTTCCGCCGCCACCATCATCTGCCCGCAGTCCTCGCAGTAATAGGCGGGGATGCGGTGTCCCCACCAGATTTGGCGGGAGATGCACCAGTCGCGGATGTTGTTCATCCAGTGCATATAGACCTTGGTCCAGCGTTCGGGCTGGAAGCGCACTTCGCCGCTTTCCACGACCTCGATGGCACGCTCGGATAGGGGCTTCATCTTCACAAACCACTGGTCGGAAAGGTAAGGCTCGATCACCGTATTGCAGCGGTAGCAGTGTCCCACGGCGTGTTCGTGCTTGTCGATCTTTTCCAGCAAGCCCTGCTTTTCCAGCAGTTCCACCACCTTTGCGCGGCAGGCGTAGCGGTCCATGCCGTCAAAATCTGCTCCGGCCTCCGCGTTCATCACGCCATGCTCGTCCATCACCAGGATTTGGGGCAGGTCGTGGCGGCGGCCGATCTCAAAGTCGTTGGGATCGTGGGCGGGAGTGACCTTCACGCAGCCGGTGCCGAACTCCAGGTCAACATAATCATCGGCGATCACGGGAATCGTCCTGTCCGTGAGGGGCAGGGCGATCTGACGGCCGATGATGTCCGTGTAACGCTTGTCTTTGGGATTCACGGCCACGGCGGTGTCGCCCAGCATGGTTTCCGGGCGGGTGGTGGCGACGATCAGGTATCCCTCGCCGTCGGCAAAGGGATAGCGGATGTGCCAGAGCTTGCCCGACTCATCGGCGTGTTCCACCTCGTCATTGGCCAAAGCGGTCACGCAGCGCGGGCACCAGTTGATAATGTATTTTCCTTTGTAGATCAGTCCATCGTTGTAGAGGGAGACGAAGACCTCTTTGACCGCGCGGGAGAGCATTTCGTCCATGGTGAAGCGCAGGCGGTCCCAATCGCAGGAAGCGCCAAGCAGTTTAAGCTGGCTGATGATGCGGTCGCCCTTTTCCTGTTTCCATTTCCAGATCAGTTCCACCATGGCTTCGCGGCCGATCTGGTGGCGGTTTTTGCCTTCTTTGGCCAGTTCTTTTTCCACCACGTTCTGGGTGGCGATTCCGGCATGGTCAACGCCGGGCAGCCACAGGGTAGGCTCGCCGAGCATGCGGTGAAAGCGCACCACCACATCCTGCAGGGTGTTGTTGAGCACATGTCCCATATGCAGGATGCCGGTCACATTGGGCGGCGGGATAAGCACGGTGAAGGGCGCTTTGGCGGGATCGCCCGCGGGCTTGAAATAGCCGCCCTCTTCCCAGAACTTATACCATTTCTGTTCGATCTGCTTTGCTTCGTATGTTTTACTGATCTCCATAATCTTCCTCATTCTCCACCCTCAAAGCGGGCTCAAGAGTAAATATTCGCAAGAACATAACCCAAAATCGCCAAATGCCGCAGGTGTCAAGCAAATAAAGAAACAAAGAGGCTGGAAGCGTGGCTCCGCGTGCTTCCGGGGGATTATCCACCTGTTATATAAGGGCTGCAGAACGGACTTCGATAGCCCTTGACTGATTGCGATCAACGCAAGCCACAATATTCAACTGATTATACCCTATGGTCTGAATGGACTTGCTGCCATTATGAACCAGCATAAGCCCCTCCATCTTTATGACATAAGGCTTCTCAATATCACTTTCATAAACTATGATCAATGAGTCTCGCTTGAGACTGAAACTAACCATATTCAGGAGAACAGCTTGCAACTCGGCATCCAAGCCCTCTCTGCCCATATTCCGGTAAAATCTCTCGCTGGTCTTTTTTATAATGATATTATTTGCCATTTGTTAAGATATATTCATGTCCAGAATTTTGGCGGTTTCCGACTTCCACATACCCTCCCTGTGAGCCTCATATCCCAATCGGGATTCCAAACTCCAAAACACAAATCGTTGAACAAAATACGATCATAACTATCTGCTGTATAGACTGATGCTGTTCATGTTCCTCACTTATTGGGGAATGCCTTATATTATACAGTCCGTTATGAAGTTTCAAATATATTTCTTGACATTTTTTCAAATGCAGTAACTGTTGTCAATGTAATGGGTTTGCTGGGTAGCCAGCGCCAGACAATAGATTCCTGGATTCAAACCATACAACCCAAGAAAAGGAGTAACAGTATGAAACACATGCTATTGGTTGCAGTCATTCTCACTTTCTGCGTGGGAATATCAGCTCAAACAGTTTTCGGCGTTCGCGCAGGACTGAACTTTGCCAACTGGGCTGGGGAATATATTGAAGACAACAGCGCAAAAATTTGCTTTCATCTTGGCGGCATGATGCAGTATCCGCTTTCCCCCATCCTAATCCTTCAACCCGAATTGCTTTACACTGGAAAAGGTGTCAAAATCTCAGATGATGGCTACGATGAAGACCAAGGTGAGTGGGAATTTTCCTATAAGGCTAACCTGAGCTATCTGGAAGTACCTGTGTTGATCAAATATAATGCGAATTTGCAGGGATTCAAACTTCAACCCTACCTCGGCCCCAGCCTGGCCCTGCTTGTTGGAGCTAAGGAGAAATACAGCTACGAAAGCGACGAAGACGGAGATTATGACTATACCAATGACTTCAAGGACGAAATGAACTCCCTCGAGCTGGGACTAAACCTCGGCGTCGATGCCATCCTGAGGGAAAACATCATGGTCGGCTTGCGCTACAACTATGGCCTCAGCAACATCTTCGAAGATGCCGACGATGACGATGAATATGTTTACAATCGTGGCTTCATGTTAAACCTGGGATACCTTTTCGGCCGCTGAACATGCGTCGATCCCGGCTTCCGAGCCAAACAATAGAGCGCCAACTCAGCTTGGCGCTTTTTTTGCCCGTCCTTTCAAATATAAAAAACATAGACCACCAAAAGCTCAAATTGTTATTGACAGTTTGCTGAAATGCAATTTTTGGCTACGTCAACCTTATTACTATTGGCTTACATATAAGAAAAGGAGACAACAATGAAGACTAAAGTTAGCCTCTTGATAGTGTTCGCGCTGTTACTGTTCGCCGGGCTCCAGGCCCAGTCAAAGGGCGCGCTGATTGG
>Ga0302246_1000416_pt1 | contig 38233 bp, 34 predicted proteins | sample AAG_UR_Trp_MG_FD_193533 | JGI IMG/M metagenome (GOLD analysis project Ga0302246, IMG submission 193533) | Enriched activated sludge microbial communities from anaerobic digester in WTTP, New Holstein, Wisconsin, United States - AAG_UR_Trp | ecosystem: Engineered > Bioreactor > Anaerobic >... | reverse complement strand
GAGTTAGAAGAAAACCTCTCGATTTCAACATTTTCGCCTAAAGTCAAAAGGCGTATTTTCGATTTAAAGAGACGGATGACTCCATTTGGGAGAATCCGGTTGGCCTTGAAGCGTTATTTATGGTTTTAGATGCATATGGCAAAATTTCGGCGGCGACATGTCCAACATGCCGCCGCCGTTTCTTTCGTTGTTCGGACCTTGCCGCTGAGGGCGTTAGCAAAGTTTGCTAGAGTCCTTTCTCCTGCATGAGCATGATCAGGTCGGCGAGGCGGCACGAGTAGCCCCATTCGTTGTCGTACCACGCAACGACCTTGGCGAGGCGTCCGTCCTGCACCGTCGTGTATTCGGCTTCGACGATGGACGAGTGCGGGTCGCCCTTGAAGTCCGACGACACGAGTGGCTTTTCGCTGAAGGCGAGAATACCGCTAAGCCTGCCCTGCGCGGCTTCCTTGAGGTCGGCGCGCAGTCCTTCGGTCGTGGCGTCTCTTTCGAGAATGGCTGTGAAGTCCACTACCGAGACTGTGGGGGTGGGCACGCGCAGCGAGTAGCCTGTGAACTTGCCCTTGAGTTCAGGGATGACCTTGGCAACGGCCTGTGCTGCGCCCGTCGATGTCGGGATGATGTTCAGTCCTGCCGCGCGTGCGCGTCGCAGGTCCTTGTGGGGAAGGTCGAGGATGCGCTGGTCGTTGGTGTAGGCATGGACAGTGGTCATGGCACCGGTGGCGATGCCGTACTTCTCTTGGATGATGAGGGCCACGGGCGCGAGGCAGTTGGTGGTGCACGAGGCGTTGGACACCACATGGTGCTTCTGCGGGTCATAGGCGTGGTGGTTGACGCCCATGACGATGGTGATGTCCTCCTCCTTGGCGGGGGCGGAGATGATGACCTTCTTCGCCCCGTTCTCGATATGGACATGCGCCTGTTTCGCCGACCGGAAGATGCCCGTCGATTCGATGACCACGTCAACGCCGACATCACCCCAAATCAACTGCGCCGGGTCTCGCTGTGCGAAGCAGGTGACCTGCCAGTCGCCCACGCGCGCCATATTGCCGTCCACCTCCGGGGTGAAGGGGGCGCGTCCGTAGTTGGTGTCGTACTCAAGCAGGTGGAAGTTCGTGGCGGCGTCGAACAGGTCGTTGATGGCCACCACCTCGGCCTTGTCGCCATAGCGTTCGTGAATAGCGCGAAAGACCTGACGGCCTATGCGTCCGAAACCGTTGATGCCAATTCGTGTCTTGCGCATGGTGCTCCTCCGCCGGGCATCATTCTTCGAAGATGCGGACGTTGTACTTGCTGACGATTTCGTAGTCGGCGCGCAGCGCCTCGTGCAGCCGGGCGTTCTCGATGGCGATGGCCGAAATGCTTGCCACGGCCTTCATGAAGTCCTCTTCCTCATTGGTGAAATCGCGCTCGGTGGCGGAGTAGACGCGGAGGATGCCGATGGCCTTGCCCCCCACGATGAGCGGTGTGGAAAGCACAGAGGTCAGCCCTTCGGACTTGGCCGCCGAGGGGTACTGGAACCTGCCGTCGCTGCATGCATCGCGCAGGTGTATGGTCTTGCCTGCCAGCACTTCACCGTCCATGCCGCTTTTGGCGACCTCGACGGGGCCCTTGCGCATGTACCCGTCGGAAAGACCGTAGGCTGCGCTTGCCAGCAGCACCTTGCGTGTACGGTCGAGAAGGCGGATGGTGCTCGCCTTGCAGTTCAGTGCCGTTGCCGTCTGTTCCGTGATCTTGTCGAGAACGGTTCCGGTGTCGAGGCTTGAGTTGATAACCGTAGCCACACCCCAAAGGGCGCGGAAGAAATCCTGCGATGCCATGCTTCACCTCCATTGGTGCTATGCGACTCGATACATAACCACACATTTCGGCAACAGGGTCAAGTGTACGCTTCGGGGCGGAATGGTGACGACGCGCCTCGTCTGTGGTCTGACGCCGTATGGCAAAAGGGCCGGACATCGCGGGGATGTCCGGCCCTTCGTGTAAGGCAGGGCTGATGATGGCGGTCTGGCGCGCTAGCGTGCGCTGCCGTCCCTAGCGAGCGTTGTCGTCGGTGGAGGACGTGCCCGTGTTCTTGGTGGAAGCGCCCGATGCGTTGCCTCCCGATGCGCTGCCTCCTGCAGCGTCATCACTGTCGCGGGCAGGGGTGCCCGGAATCCATCCGGTGGGGATGTGGGTCGCCCCTTCATCCCCCCCTTCACTGCGGGTCTTGATGACCGACACGACCATCGAACCGCCTATGATGAGCGCCGTCACAAGAAGCGCCACATCGGTGGGGATGATCTTGGCGGCGAACCATGCGTTGATGATCATCTTGGCACCGATGAACACCAGCACCAGCGAGAGACCGTACTTGAGGTAGCGGAAGCGATGGATGATGCCCGCCAGCGCGAAGTACAGGGCTCGCAGCCCCAGAATGGCGAAGACGTTGGAGGTGTACACGATGAACGGGTCGCGCGAGACCGCGAAGATGGCGGGGATGGAGTCGAGCGCGAACACGAGGTCGGTGAACTCGATGATGGTGAGCACCATGAGCAGGGGGGTGGCGTAGAGCTTGCCCGCACGCCTGACCATGAAGTGGTTGCCGTCGTAGCCCTCGGTCATGGGGAACAGGCGGCGGAAGGTGCGGGTGACCACGTTGCCTGCCATGTCCGGTTCGCTGTCGGCGGCGAGCAGCATCTTGACGCCCGTGACGGCAAGGAAGGCGCCAAAGACGTAGATGACCCAGTGGAAGGCTTCCAGTATGGCGGCGCCAGCCACGATGAGTCCGGCACGCATGACCAGCGCGCCGAGAATGCCCCAGAACAGCACCCGGTATTGCAGGTGGCGTGGTACCGAGAAGTGCGTGAACACCAGCACGAACACGAAGATGTTGTCGACGCTGAGGCTCTTTTCGATGAGATAGCCAGTGAGGAACTCAAGCCCCTTCTGCTCTCCCATGAACATGAAGATGCCGCCGCCGAAGAGCATGGCGAGCACGAAATAGGCAAGACTCATCCACAGGGCTTCCGCGACGGACATGTCGCGGTCCTTGCGGTGCAGGACGCCGAGGTCGAACGCGAGGAGCAGCAGGACAAACAGGTTGAACCCGCCCCACATGACGAAGTCGGACATGAAATCTCCACAGGAAGTGTTTGGGGTGTCGTACGGGGAACCCGCACGGCGGACATCCCGGTCGGGACGCCATTACGGGAATCTAATCCTCTCGCCGCCGGGATGCAAGGGGACAGGCGTGTCAGCCTGCGAGAGAGTCTTCATCGGCGGCGAGTCGTTGTGCCACTGCGGTGGGGTCGTCCCGTTCGAGGACGATATGGCGGACGGCTTCGCGGGGCTGGTGCGCCTGATGATGGGCATACGCCTTGTCATAGTATCGCAACAGGATACGCACGGCAGTGGCGTGGTCGCCAGCACGCAGGGCGTCGGCGCATCGCCGCCATGCATCGTCGCCAAGGCGCTTGCGGATGCGCTCAAGCCCGTGAAGCATGGCCTCGGTTTCGCCCGTGGCTGCGTATTCGGCCACGAGGCGGGCGACGCGGGCTTCCAGCGGCAACTCGACAGTGACAAGCCTGCCATGTTCGATGTGGGTGAAGAAGGCGTCGCACATGGCTACGGTGCCGATGCGGCTGCTTTCGTCCTCCATCCATATGGGGCGACCATGGTCGAGACGCGACCATACTTCGTACAGGGCCGCTTCGAATTGTTCGTTGGTGGGTTGCTTGCCAAGGCCGATGCTGCCGAAGGCAGACCCGCGATGGTTCGCAAGCCCTTCGAGGTCGACGACCTGACAGCCTAGGTCGGCCATGGCATGCAGGATGTCGGTCTTGCCCGTGCCGGTCATGCCGCCCAGCACGATGACACGCGCAGGGCGTGCCAGCTGGGCGCGTACGTGGGCGCGGTAGGCCTTGTAGCCACCTTCGAGCAGGTGCACGGTGTAGCCCGCGCTTTCAAGAAGCCATGCGAGGCTGCCGCTACGCATCCCGCCGCGCCAGCAGTGGACCAGTACCTCGTGGCGGTTCTCGCACAGGTGTTGCGCCCGTGCCAGCATGGCGGAAAGGTGCGGCCCCACCAGTTGCAGGGCGAGATGCACTGCAGCCTCGCGCCCGCTGCGCGCGTAGAGCGTGCCCACGGCCTCGCGCTGCGCGTCATCGAGGACGGGCAGGTTGAGTGCGCCGGGTATGGCGCCCCGCGCGTGTTCAGAGGGGGAGCGGGCATCGAGCACGGGTAGACCCGTGTCGCGCAGGGCAAGGAAGGTGGAGGCGTCTATGATATGCGGCATGTGGTTTCCGGTGGTTGGCGTCGCGCGTGTTGTGCGATGGAATGTGAGGTTTGTCCAGCGTGCGGACGTGTGGGCAGTAGGCAAGGCGCAGGGTGACATGCTACTCGCCTCGACGTGGGCATGTCATGGTGTTCCCTGCCGGAGTGTCCAGAGAACGTGACATGTGAACGATGGCAGCGGCTTCGGGGATACGACCAGCGCGGTGCGACCTTGGGATGGGTGCCCGGGGCTGATGTCGCATGGCACGTGTGCCAGTTTGCGGGAATCCGGAGGAATGGATGAAGCTCAAGCTCGAACTGGTGTTCAAGGACAGGGTTGGCATCGTCTCGGATGTCTCGTCACTGCTGGCCGGAGAAGGGTATTCCATCGTCTGCATGGAGGTCGAACGTCGGCATGACCGGTCGCACGTCCATATCGAGGCCGATGGCGCGGGAGAGGGGGCCTTCGCCGCACTGCGGCAGCGGTTCGAGTCCATGCGGGGACTGCTCGAATGCCGCGAAGTGCAGACCCTGCCAGCCGAAGAGCGCGAGAACCGCATCAAGGTGGTGCTCGACACCATCGGGGACGGCGTCATGTCCATCGACGGCGGCGGGCGCATCACCTCCATCAACAAAGTCGCCCGCGAGGCCTACGGTTGCGCCGGAGAGGACGTGACGGAGCGCAGTCTCACCTCGCTGCGCCTGCCCGACCATGGGCTTCTCGACTGCCTGCACGGGCGTGAATTGCACGACGCCCGCCGTGAACTCGCAACCCCGCTCGGGAAGTTGCAGTTCTTCGTCACCCGAACCCCCATACGCGATGGTGTGGGGCGCATCATCGGCGCGGTGGAGATTGCCCGCGACATGCGCGAGATACGTAAGCTCGCCCGTACCCTCGTCGATGCCGACCATGTGGGTTTCGACGACATCGTGGGCCACCACCCGGCCATCGAAGCCGCCATCGCCTTCGCACGCCGGGTCGCAGCCACGGATGCCGTCATCGCCATCAGGGGCGAGTCGGGAACCGGCAAGGAGCTTTTCGCCCGTGCCATGCACGCCGAAAGCGGACGCAAGGGACCCTTCGTGCCCATCAACTGCGCGGCACTGCCCGAACAGCTTCTGGAGAGCGAGTTGTTCGGGTACGAGCGCGGGGCCTTCACGGGCGGCAGGCGTGAGGGCAAGCCGGGGCTTTTCGAATCGGCGCGTGGCGGCACTGTCTTCCTCGACGAAATCGGCGACATGCCCCTTGCCTCGCAAGCCAAGATTCTGCGCGTGATGCAGGAACAGAGGGTGCGCCGCATCGGCGGAGAGGCCGAAGTGCCTGTGGATGCGCGCATCATCACGGCGACGAACAGACCCCTTGAGCGCATGGTCGAGGATGGACGTTTCCGGCAAGACCTCTACTATCGCATCAACGTACTGCCCATGCACATACCGCCCCTGCGCGAACGACGCGGGGATATCCCGTTGCTGGCGAATCACTTCCTGCAGCAACTCGCGTCGCGCATCGGCGGGGCCGCCCCGGCGTTCACCGACGGGGCGCTGGCCCGGTTGCGGTCGCATGAATGGCCGGGAAACGTGCGCGAACTCAAGAACGTGGTGGAACGTGCCGCTATCCTTGCCGGTGGTGCCGTGGTGGACGACCAGTTCATCCTGTTCAGTCATGAGTTGGGCAAGGGCGTGTTCAACGCGGCGCGCACAGCCTCTGCTGCGGGGCAGGGCGATACTCTGAAGGAGCAGGTTGCCAATTTTGAAAAGAAAATCGTCGAAGATGTGGTCCGCCGCGCACCTTCCATTCGAAAGGCAGCGAAAATACTAGGAATATCGCACACGGCGCTTCTCGATAAGATGCGGCGTCACGGCGTCATTCTGGAAGAATGACAGACCGCGTGGTTGGTTTACATTCCAATAATAGTATAAATGATTTCATGTTGTTCTTATTGTATCGTCTCGGGTTGGCATGTTTTGGGACCACGGTGTCGTCTTTCTTGATGCACGCGGCGGCAGAGTGCCGTTTGTCGCCGCAACTCTTTGTTTTACCAAACAATCGCTAACATCCTGTTCTGTGTTGCACTTTTTGTAAAATTCAGGCCTCCGTCCCGCGCCGGTCGGCTGGCGGGCATCACGTGCGTAGCGTTGGCAAGGCCTTTGCTATCGTGGTGATGATGGCAGATGGTCTGTCATGGGCAACACTACGAGGCAGGGCACCCGTTCCGCGCAACGGGGCGCCGCAATCGGTCAATGTCACGGAGGCACAGCATGGTCGTCGGTATCCTCAAGGAAATCAAAGCGGAAGAGAATCGTGTCGCCATGACCCCGGCCGGGGTTGAGGTGCTTTGCCACCACGGGCACACCGTACTGGTCGAGGCCGGTGCGGGGGCAGGCAGCGGCTTCATGGACGAGGCCTATGTGGCGGCGGGGGCGACCCTGATTGCCACCCCGGCAGAGATTTATGGGCGTGCCGACATGGTGATGCACGTCAAGGAACCGCAGCCGTCGGAGTATCCGCTCATCCGCAAGGGGCAGGTGGTCTTCACCTACCTGCATCTTGCTGCCGACGAGGAACTCACCCGGGCACTCATGGACACCGGCGCCGTGTGCATCGCGTACGAGACCATCCAGAAGGCCGACGGCACCCTGCCGTTGCTGACTCCCATGAGCGAGGTCGCCGGGCGCATGGCCATCCAGCAGGGGGCCAAGTACCTTGAGATGGCACAAGGCGGGCACGGCGTGCTGTTGGGCGGCGTGCCCGGTGTCGACCCCGGCACGGTGGTCGTCATCGGCGGCGGCGTGGTCGGCACCAATGCCGCCAAGATGGCCTGCGGTCTCGGGGCCAAGGTCTACATTCTCGACATGAATCTCGACAGGTTGCGCTATCTGAGTGACATCATGCCCGCCAACTGCTTCCCGCTCATGTCGTCCCCTTCGTTGTTGCGGAAACTCGTCCGTGAGGCGGATGTGGTGGTGGGTGCCGTGCTCATCACCGGGGCGAAGGCCCCGCGCCTCGTCACCCGCGACATGCTCAAGACCATGAAGCGCGGTGCCGTACTCGTGGACGTGGCCATCGACCAGGGCGGCTGCTTCGAGACGTCGCACCCCACGACGCACGGTTCGCCCATATTCGTCGTGGACGGCGTCGTGCACTACTGCGTGGCGAACATGCCGGGGGCCGTGGCCAAGACCTCCACCCTTGCGCTGACCAACGCCACGCTGCCGTATGCCGTGGCCCTCGCCGACAAGGGGTGGCGGCGCGCCATGTCCGAAAGTCACGAGATGGCACTGGGAGCCAACGTCGTCGACGGCAAGATTACCTACGCGGGCGTGGCCGAAGCGTTCGGGCTGCCTCTCGTGTCTGTGGAGTCGCTGTTCTAGTCTCCATCCACTCTGGGGTGAGGGGGGCGAGGGCCGTGCATGTTGCCGGCTGTGTGCAGGAGGCGCACCGGGGTGATGCCCCTGCGCGCCGAAGGTGACGTCGTTGCGAGGACAGCAGGCACGTGCGGGCGGGGTGTCTGCGGGCTACGGTGTGTCGTGCCGTCCTCATCCCATGATGCCGACGGGGTCGACCGGGCTGCCTTGCCTGTATGATGTCTTTGCCCCGTAGCGATATGTCGCACCCCGTCCCGTCTTTGGCGGGGCGGGGTGTTCCTTGTGCGGGGGCGAACTCTAACGGGCGCTACGTTGTCATTCCGCAGATGAGAGCTTATTCTCTTCAGGAAAAAGCAGCTGAAGAACACGGGCGGTAGCCGTCGCGCAGTGCGCGTCGCAGACGGAGGCGGTCATGGAAGAACGGCGTGAGCATCAGCGTCTGTACCTCAGGCATTACGGTACGGACTACAGCTATCAGGTCATGGTGGGGGGCAGGGAGACGGCCGCCCGCCTGCTGGACATCAGCCTCGGCGGGGCACGCTTCTCCATGAGGGAGCCGTTGCAGTACGCGGAACCGGGAGATGCGGGCAGCGTGGTAGGGCCTTCCCGTGCGCCGGAGTATGCCGGGTACTTCCGTGAGGTGGGCTATACCGTCGCATGGTGTGAGGGCGAACAGTTCGGGGTCGTGTTCGACACCCCTCTGCAGCGTGACTACACCGACCTCTGCTTCGACTTCGCTCCGCGTCTCTGAGTGCTTCCTGCCTCGCTCCTGTTCCGCCTCCAGACCTTCTCTCCTCTCGTGTTCGCCCTGATGGTTCGAATGCGCCCGTGTGCACCCGTGTCATGACGGGGCTGTCTGCGTGGTATCCGTGTCCTGAACGATCGAGGGCCCGTCCCTTCCGCATGGCACCCATGCAAGATGGCGGACTGTTTACGCGTCTTGCGCGCTAACTGCTTGTCCTCACCGGGCCTGACAGGCTATGTGTGGATGTAGAAAGCCTGTCTTGCGTCGTCGCCGGGTGTACGGTGCGCCAACGGGGCGGTCGAAGTCGGGTCCGGATATGTCCGGGGCCGTCTTCGAGACGACCCGACCTTGCCCGGCATGGCCCCGCATACGGGTATGGACCGAGTCTTCCCGGAATGTTGCAGGCCTATGCTGGCAGGCATGACCCAAGGAGCCCTCATGACCAAGGTTTTCCATTCTCCGTTCGTATGGCTGTGTGCGGTGATATGCACGCTTGTTGTGGGAACGTCCTCTGCCCGTGCGGCAGATGACGATGGCGAGGTCGAATGCGTGACGACCGAGTGGAAGCTTCTCGGGTCGAACCACAAGGTGTGCGTGTTCGCCTTTCGCGACCCCGACATCCCCGGCGTTGCCTGTTACATCAGTCAGGCGAAGACCGGTGGCATAGGCGGTTCGCTTGGCCTTGCCGAAGACCCTTCCAACTTCGCCATCTCGTGCAGTCAGGTCGGCCCCATCGATATCCCGGCGAAATTGCCTCGCAAGGCCAACGTCTTCAAGGAGTCCACCTCGGTCTTCTTCAAGGCGACACGTGTCGTCCGCATCTGGGATTCGGCACGCAACACGCTGGTCTATCTTGCCGTGAGCAAGCGTCTCATCGAGGGGTCTCCGTACAACGCCGTCTCAACCGTACCCGTGCGTCGCTGATGTGTGAGGTGCGATGCAGCAAGGCGGGTATCGTTCTTTTCGTGGCAACTGTGCAGCAATGGAGGTCGTGATGCGGAGAGGTCGGTTGCGGGCGGTAGCCCCCGGTTTTGCCATCCTCATGATGCTGGCATGGGCTGCCAGTGCCGTGGCAGGGAAGATAGGTGCCTATTCGGCTGACATGGTTAGCCTTGACGCTGCGGGCAAGGTCGAAGCGTCGACCCGGATATACGTCGACGCGGGGCGGATGCGTCTTGAACTGCCGCCGCAGGAGGGAATGCAGGGCATGACCATCATCGTGCGGCCGGACCTCAAACTGCAGTGGATGGTCGATGTGGAAAGCCGCACCTGCCTTGAGCACTCCCTCGACGACGCCCAACTGCGTGCCATCGCCCCCGCCATGGCGGCGGCGACCCCCGACAGCCGCGAGGAACGTCTCGGTACGGAGACCGTTCAGGGGTACAAGGCCGAAAAGAAGCGGGTGACCACGACGCAGAAGGTGATGGGGCAGGTGGTGCGCAACGTCAGCCTCGTGTGGCAGGCGGAAGAGTTCGATATCCCGTTGCGCGAGCGCGACGAGGAGGGCTTCACGGAAGAGCTTCGCAACATCAAGGTCGGGGCGCAGCCTGCATCGCTGTTCGAGGTGCCTTCGGGCTACCGGGTGGTCAAGGGCAAGGTCGGGCAGATGCCGCCCGGCATGATGCCGCAAGGCATGTCGCCGGAAGGGATGTCTCCGGGAGCCATGCAACTGCCGGAAGGGATGACACTGCCTGAGGGCATGATGCCGCCGGGGATGCGGCCCGGGATTCCTTCTGGCGGAAAGACCCAGTAGGGCGGGTTCGGCAAGAGGCGAACCTGCGCGGTCGACCGATTGTACGCCCCCCGGAAGGGGGGCTTTTCGTCTGTCGGGAGAGTGGCTGCGCCCTGGACGGTGTGTCGCGCCTGTCGCCCGCGATGCATGAACCTGATGCGGGAAGGACGCGTCCTGTGCCCTCCCGCCTGAAGGGAGGGAAGGCTGAATGCGGCGGTGGCCGCGTGTTGGCGGCGGCGTAGATGACGGGCGGCTGCCCGGACACGCTGTCATGTCCGGGTATGGCGGCCTGTGCACCACCGCAGCCGTGCGGCCTGAAACGAAGCTAGCGCGATTCCATGATGAACATGCGCGGTTTTTTCGTTTCGGGGTCGCGCACCGTCAGTTCGATGGTGCGCACATTGCGTCGCACTTCGAGCACCGTTGCCTGAAAGGTGTTGTCGGCGTCGTAGTCGTAAATCTCTACGGCGTCCCCGACGACGGGCATCCTGTCCGTGTTCACCTCCACAAGGCCGGTGGTCTCTGCATCGAAACCGTCCCACGCCATGGCGGCAACGGGCAGGCTCAGCATCAGGGCGCAGAAGAGGGCGATGATGTTATGTTTCATGGGCCTCTCGTAGCAGAGGCCCTTTTCGGTTGCAACCGTGAGCAGGGGCGGGGCTTTCGGGGGGGCGTCACCCTTGCCTGCGCCAGCTGCGCGCGTTGCCCTTCGGCGTCCAGCGTGCCGGGGTGCCCGTTGATGTGCCGTGCAGTGGCTGTTCTCGGGGGGCTGGTCGTCCGCAGGTCAATGTCCCCGGTCGGTGGTGCAGCGGCGAACAGCCCTGTTCTTGCCCGGTCATCGGAAAAGATGCAGCAGGTGACCGTAGCCTTGCTGTTCGAGGTCCTCCACCGGGACGAAACGCAATGCCGCCGAGTTGATGCAGTAGCGCAACCCCGTAGGCTGGGGCCCGTCCGGGAAGACATGCCCCAGATGGCTGTCACCATTCCTGCTGCGTACCTCCGTGCGCGTGGTGAAGAGCTTGCGGTCGACACGTTCGACGATGCCCTGCGGGTCTACGGGTCTGGTGAAACTTGGCCAGCCAGTGCCTGAATCGTACTTGTCACGCGAACTGAAGAGCGGTTCACCGGACACGATGTCGACATACAGCCCCTCGCGCTTCTCATCCCAGTACTCGTTCCGGAAGGGCGGTTCGGTACCTTCCTCCTGCGTGACATCGTATTGCAACGGCGTGAGCCGTTTTTTGAGTTCTTCTCTGCTGGGCTTCATGGGGGACGCCTCCTGCGTGTGACCTGTGGTTACGGCAGGGCCGTGCCCGACCGGGAACATGGAAACGGCCAGTGCCACGAATCCGGCGACCAGACCGTAAAGCCATAGCCTTGTCATGCGTCGTGGTGCCATGTCCGTCTCCTTTCCTGTTATGGTGCCGTGGTGCCTCTTCGGAGGTAACCCCGGAATGCCGACAGTCAATGCCCCCTTGCGTGAGGCGAAGAACGTGTTCATGGTATCGGGAACGGCTATTCTGCCGTAATCTTGTGCAAGACCGAGAGCAGGTGGCCCCGCATTGAGGGTGGCGCCGTGCGCGGTTAGGGTCGCAACAGGCGTGGTCATTTCGCCGAATCTCAAGGAGACCGCATGTCATATGATGTCGATGATGCGCTGAAGCGTCTTGAGCGCAAGCTCAAGGCCCTGCGCGCCAAGAACTACATTCCCGATTCGCTGCTGGAGATCGTGGCACGCACCGCAGCCATGCAGGCCGATGCGAGGGCCCGTGTCAGTGTGGCCCTGCCTGAAGGGCTGGCCACTCCCGATGCCCATGTCCAGGGTGCCCCCTTGCTTGCGCGTGATGCCTTTCCCTACGACAGGGCCGTGACCGCGCAACTCTTCGGGCGTCTTCTCGCCATGCTGCATGCCGCGGGCGGAAGTCTCGGCATGTCGGCAGACGCATTCAAGGCAAGGCTTGAGGCTGGCGAAGTGACGCTCGAGGCCCTGTGTGACGCCATGTTGCGTGATGACGAGGCGTTCTTCGAGGCATGGGCAGGGAAGATGCCCGAGGCACCCAGCCTCGTGCGATTTCTCGCGCTCGGCAGCCTCGTGCCGTCGCTTGAGGCTGTCGCCTCGCTGCTGGCACTGAACCATGACCCCGAAAGCGTATGGCAGCATGGGCACTGTCCGCTGTGCGGCAGCGCGCCTCTCATCTCCCGCATCGCGGGCAAGGAGGGGGCACGGTACAGCACCTGCTCGTTCTGTCGCCACGAATACCGTACTGCGCGACTCCAGTGTCCCTTCTGCCTCGAAACCGCGGCGGAGAAGCTCGAGTATTTCACAGCCGACGGTGAACCGGGCTATCAGGTGCATGTGTGCCGTTCTTGCGACAGCTACATCAAGCTGGCCGACTTCAGGGAATACGACCGCGAGTCCATCCCGGTGCTGGACGACCTTGAATCGCTGGCGCTGGACATCCTCGCACGACAGCAGGGTTTTTCGCGTCCGACGGCCTCGGCGTGGGGGTTCTAGCATGGAAGCCCCGCCCGTACCGCGTCCCGTCGAGGTGCGCCAGTGGCGCGACGGAGAGTGGCGTCCGCTTGCCGATGTGGTGAGTCACGAGGTTCCGGTCTCCGTGGTTTGGGAGGGCGGTTCATGCAGACTGTGGGCGTGGCCGCAGGATATCGGCGACCTCGCCCTCGGGCATGTGCTGCTCGACAGGCTGCACGACGGGCCACCCGACGGGCCGTCTCCGGCAGGCATCCGGCGCGGTGACGCGCGGTGCACGGATGGCGTGTGGCATGTGCGGTTGGCGCCGAACCCCGCGCCCCCCGCAGTGGCCGACGTAGCTCCAGATGCCGCAAAGGGCGAAGAGCCGCAGCGGGGTGCAGCCTCGGCACCCGGACGTCTCTCTGCACCCGAACTGCTGGAGACCATGCGCATGTTCATGGGGGCACAGGGCTTGTGGGACGGCACTGGCTGTTTCCACAGGGCCGGGGTGTTCTCGGTGACCAAGGGCGAGGTGGTGCGCCGTGCCGAAGACATCGGCAGGCACAACTGCATCGACAGGCTCGCCGGGTGGGCTGCACGCGAGGGGGTCGACCTCTCCTCGCATGTGCTGCTGGTCTCGGCGCGGGTGACGGCAAGTCTCTTCGCCAAGGCGCGCAGGGCCGGATTTACATGGATCGTCAGCCGTTCGGCGGTGACGACAGCCTCTGTGGACATGGCGCGCGAACAGGGGGTGACGCTGGTGGGCTTCGCGCGTGACCGCGAAGAACGTTTCACCGTGTTCACCGACCGCGCGGGGAGGGTCGCTCCGTGAGGGATGCTCTCCATGTGACGGCGGACGATGCCGACGCCACGGATGACGCAATCCCGGACAGCCGGGAGGTGGGCATCACCGGGGTCGTGCTGGCGGGGGGGCTTTCCACCCGTCTGGGGCACGACAAGGCCGTCATCCGTCTGCATGGAGAGCAAGGGCCAGACCTTCTGGTGCGTACGGCGGCCCTTCTGGAACCGCTGGTCGACGAAGTATGGATATCGTGCCGTCCGGGGCGGTGCGTCACCGGGCCATATCTGCGCATCTACGACGAGGTGCAGGGGCTCGGGCCTTTCGGAGGGGTCATGACGGCCTTGCGTGCGGCGCAGGGGCCTGTGCTGGTGCTGTCCTGCGACCTGCCCTTCATGGAGCGCACCCTGCTGGAACGCCTGCTCGAACGTCGTGGTGCGCGGCATCCAGAGGCTCTCATGACCACGTTCCGGCAGGAGGAGACAGGGTTCATCGAGTCGCTGGTGGCGGTGTACGAATACGCCTGCCTGCCGTTCTTCGAGGACGCCCTGACCGACGGGGTGCACAAGCTTTCACGGGTGATACCGGCTGAACGTCGGGAGGATATCGTGTACACCCAGAACGAGGCGTTGCCCTTCTTCAACGTCAACTATCCCGCCGACCTCGAGATGGCGCGGCGTATCATCGGGGCGTTATGAACCACTACGACGACAGGCCCGCTTCCTCTCTCGTCGACCTGCACGGCCGCAGGGTGCGCTATCTTCGGCTTTCCGTCACTGACAGGTGCAACCTGCGCTGCCTCTACTGCTGGGGCGGCGGGGGGATGCGCTTCATCCCCCATGACGACATCCTGCGTTATGAAGAGATGGCGCGGCTGGTCGATGTGGCTGTGGAAAGCGGGGTCGAGAAGGTGCGTCTCACCGGCGGCGAACCGCTGGTGCGCAAGAACGTGTTGCATCTCGTCGAACTGGTGCGGAAGAAACACCCCGCCATCGACCTGCGCATCACCACCAACGGTACGCTTCTCGAGTCGCATGTGGCGGGGCTGCGCGACCTTGGCGTGAGCACGGTCAACGTCTCGCTGGATACGTTCCGGCGCGAGGTGTTCCATGAGGTCACCGGGCGCGACTTCCTGCCGCAGGTGATGGCGGGCATGGAAGCTGTCCTTGCGGCGGGGCTGTCGCTCAAGGTCAATGCCGTGGCCCTGCGCGGTGTCAATGATGGCGAGTTGGCGACGTTCGTCGATTTCGCCCGCAACCATCGCGTGGATGTGCGTTTCATCGAGTTCATGCCCATGGGCTGTGGAACGCGCTGGAACGACGCCAACTTCTGGCCGGCAGACGACATCCTCGCCCGTGTGCACGACCTGGCCGACCTGCGGCCCGTTGTGCCCGACAAGGGCGGACGAGGCCCCGCGCGGCTGTTCGACATCGTGGGCGGGCAGGGCCGTTTCGGTGTCATCACACCCATGTCAGACCATTTCTGTGGCGATTGCAACAGGTTGCGCGTCACTTCGGACGGGCGTCTGCGTACCTGTCTCTTCGCCGACCGGGAATACCGCCTGCGCCCGCTACTGCGCCATCCTAAACTGGGTGTGGAGGCCGTGCGAAGGGTCATCGCCCTTGCCAACAGGCGCAAGCCGCTCGGGTTCAGGCTTCTGGAACGTATGCGCCCCGGTCTTGCGGTGGCCGAACGGCGTATGACCGCCATCGGGGGCTAGGCAGGCGGTACGACGACCGCCTGCATCAAGCCTGAAGCACGCCCCCGGTGAGCCCACGTCATGCTCCTGCCCCAAGGCGGCGGATGCAGGCTCGGCCCCGGCATCAGTTGCGTCGGGCGGCAGCACAGGGCAGTAGCCCAAGGGCCTCACATGCTCACCAGTGTGCGAGAGCGCTGCTACGCGGAACCAACTCCACAGGACTCGTTCGCGGTGTGGAAAGGGGCGCATGGAAGCCGCTACGGTGTGGTATCATCCTGCCGAAGGGGGTCGAAGAGGCGTCCGAAGCCCATGACCTCGAACACGGTACGCAGGTTGTCGGATGCGCCGGTGATGTGCACCTCGCGGTCCAGCGTCGCGGCCCTGCCCAGCAGGGTGGTGAGCGTGGTGATGGCAGCGCCGTTGAGTGCCGTCGATTCCCCGAAGGCCAGCGTCACCCTTGGCGCACCGGAAAGAAGGGTCTCTTCGAAGGCATGCCGCAGCATGGCTTCGCCCTGACCGCTCACCGTTCCCACCACACGCACCACGGCACCATCTTCTGAAGTCTCGCACCTGATGGACTCCGCACAATCGTGTTTGAGCCGGATGCGGTCGGCTGCACGTTCCAGTGCCGTGACCAGTTCTTCGCGTCGTACGGGCTTGTTGATGAAGTCGGTGGCGTCGAGGTGCAACGCCTCGATGGCGAGGTCCACATCCCCATGACCCGTGATGACGATGACCTCGCACCGGGGGTCGGCCTCCTTGAGGCTGCGCAGTACGTCCATGCCGTCCATGCCGGGCATCTTGATGTCGGTGAGCACCACATCGGGGTGGGCGTCATCGAAAAGCCGCAACCCCTCTTCACCGGAGGACGCCGTGACCGGGGAATGGCCCAGTGCCGTGAGGATGAGGGCGAACATCTTGAGCGTCGGTTGTTCGTCGTCGATGACGAGGATGCGCATGACTTCTCCTGCGGTGTGCTGCGCTGTGGGGCTTGTTATGCCACGGGCCTTCGCTGTTCCGTACCGTCTTCGGTGGTCGTCGGGAAGGTGAGCGAAAACTCCGTGCCTCCAGTGGGAACGCCGTCGATGCGGATGTCGCCGCCGTAGCTGCGGACGATGCCGTAGACGATGGCAAGCCCCAGTCCCATGCCCTGCCCTGTGGCCTTGGTGGTGAAAAAGGGCTGGAAGACCTGCTCGCGCAGAGTGGCGGGGATGCCGCAGCCGTTGTCTTTCACCGAAAGTGTGACCGTATCGCCCTCGTGCGAGGTGGTGATGGTGATGCGCCCGCGCAAGCCGGCGTCGCGTCGCATCCGTTCGATGACGGCATCACGCGCGTTGGTGATGATGTTGAACACCACCTGCTGCAACCGGTTGTTGTGCGCCTTGACGGGCGGCAACGCATCGCCGAGGTGCAACTCGAACTCGACATTCTGCAACAGGAACTGATGTTCCACGAGCAGCAGCACCGAGCGCACCGGGGCGTTGAGGTTGACCGGTTCCTCGAGAATCTCCGACTTGCGCCCGAACGAGCGCAGGGTGTTGATGATCTCTGTCGCACGGTCGACCTGCCCGCAGATATCCAGCGTCACCTCGCGCAACTGTTCCGGCGGCACGGGTAGCCCCTGTTCCAGCGCCATGTTCAGGTAGTCGCTGCCCATGCGGATGGCGTTCAGCGGCTGGTTCAGTTCGTGCGCCACCCCTGCGGACATCTCGCCAAGCGACTTCATCTTGGCCGCCTGCACTATCTGGGCGTCCTTCTCCAGCATCTCGGTGATGTCGGTGGTGGAGACGATGATGGCGGGGCGCGCCCGGTAGCTGATGGGGCAGGCATGAAGGTTCACCCAGAACGTGGAACCGTCCTTGTGGTACTGCGCCACCTTGGGCAGGTGGACGCATCCCGTGGGTGAACTGTCTTCGTCGAACAGGCGGGGGCATTCGCGCATGGCGTCGCCGCCCAGCTTCTCGAAGCTGAGGCCCACAAGCTCTTCCCGTGCGTAGCCGTACTGTTCCACGGCGCGGGGGTTGGCGTCGAGGATGGTGCCCCTCTCGCAATCCACGACGAAGATGGGGTCGGGGCCGCTGTCGAAGAGCGAGCGGTATTTGCCTTCCGACTCTTGCAGGCGTTTGCGGTACAGCTTGATGGACCAGACCATGTTGCGGAACGAGTCGGCCAGCTGGATGACCTCGTCCCCCTGCCGCTTGCGGTAGAAGACGCAGGTGCGACAGCGGTGGAGATGTTCGGGGCTGGTGCGTGCGTGCCGCTGGTCGTCGAAGTGCCAGCAGGGGAGGTCGGTGTCGGAGTAGGCGGGACAGTCGAGGATGTTCCATCCCTGGTCGGGCATGTCGAGGTCGACGGCCGTGTTGAAGTTGCCGCGCGAGAGGTCGTCGGAGATGTTGGTGAGGCGCGAGACAGGGGCGGTGATGTATCGGGCCAGATAGTGGCTGATGATGAAGGTGATGATGACCACCGCCGTGATGAAGCCGAGGAACGTCACCCGCAGCTTGCCCACAAGGCTGTCCATGTGCGCCTTGTTGAGGCCCACGTGCACCGTGCCTATCTGGTACAGCCCTTCGCGGACGGGGACGGCGATGTCGTATGCCTCGCGCCCGTGGACGCGCACCAGTTCCATGGAGCGTGCCGCACCTTCGGGAAGGGGGTTGGCGGCCTTGAGGTGTGAGGGGAAGGGTCGGATGAAGGTGTGGGCCAGCAGCGCGTCGGAGGTGTCGAGCACGTAGATGTAGGCCACGAGTTGCGTGCGTTCGCGCAGTTGCGCCTCATCGAAGATGAGGCCGACGAGTTGCGGGGTGTCGCCGTCGAGGATGAAACCGGCCCCGCGTGCCGCGACGCTGTGCGCGATGGCCGTGCCGCGCATCTGGAGTTCGTCGGTGAGGCTCGAGACCAGAATCCAGCGGGCCAGCAGCGCAATGGTGCCGCTGATGGCCATGATCACCACTAGGATGGTGAAGAAGAACTTCTTCTGGAGGCCCAGCTTGTGGAAGCGGCGCAATATCATGGCTGCCCCCCCTTGTTGCTGGCGGGTCTGGCTGCCGAGGGCGGGGCACCCGCCTCGCGCATGAGTTCGAAGCGACCCCCGACAAGGCGGGTGAAGTAGACGCTGCCCATGCCCTGCCTGCTTTCGGGCGAGAAGCTCACCACCGTGCGTCCCCCGAGGGGGTAGTCGCGCAACGACTCCAGCGCGCGGACGAACCCCTCACGTGTGAGGTCGGGGCCGGCACGCCGCAACCCTTCGACGAGAATGCGCGCGTTGATGTAGCCTTCAAGGCCGATGGCACTGGGTGTGGCGTCGGGATAGTAGCGCTTCAGGAGATTCACGTACTCCGTGGTGCAGCCGAGAATGGCAGGGGCCTCGGGGGCGTCCGGGGGGGGCACGACCTGTGAGAGCAGCACCTTGGCGTCGGTGTGGCCCAGAAGACGCGCCAGTTCCTCCGCGCCCGTGAACGACAGGGCGTGGTAGACGGCATCGAAGCCCGCCTCCTCTGCCATGCGGATGAACCGGGCTGTGGGTTCGGAGGTGCCGACCATGAGAACAGCCTCTGCATCGGAGGCGATGATGCGGTGCAGCCCGTCTTCGATGTTGTCCGTCCCTCTGGCGTATGAGCCTCGCGCCACAGGGGCGAGGCCTAGTTCGCGCAACGCCAGTTCAGTGCCTGTGAGGCCGTCGAAGCCGTAGGCGTCATACTGGTAGAAGACGGCGATGCGCGTGAGCCCGAGGTCGTGGACGAGATGCCGCACGGCGGCGTCGGTCTCCTGATAGTACGAGGCCCGGACGTTGAAGACGTAGCGGCTGAAGGGGTCGCGCAACCCGTTGGCACCTGTGAACGCCCCCACGAGGGGGATGCGCGCCTCGTCGACAAGCGGCAGGATGCGCATGGTGGTGGGGGTGCCCACATAGCAGGTGAGGGCGAACACCTCTCCGGAGATGAGCTGTTCCTGCGTGTTGGCGAGACAGCGCGGGGGGTCGTAGCCATCGTCACGGGCGTCCAGTTCGATGCGTCGACCGTGTACCCCGCCGGAATCGTTGACGTGGTTGATGTAGGCCAGTGCCCCGCGCAGTGTCTCGACACCGAGATACCGGGCGTGTCCGGTGAGGGGTAGCGACGAGCCAAGGCGGATGGTGGCTTCCGTGACGCCGGGAACCCTGCCGGGGTGTTCTGCGTCGGGGTCGTCGGGCGTGCAGGCCGCAAGGCCCGTCAGCAGGGCGAACAGAAGGGCGAGCGCAAGCCTCACGAGCGCGGGGTTGTGGCGCGACGGATGGGGCAAGGCAGGCCTCCTGTAACGATGTTAAGCGGTTGAGACACCATAGCCCCGCAGGGGCAAGACGTCCAGTGTCTGCCGCGTGGCGGCGTGAACATCCATTGCCCGCACCCTGCCGTATGAGGTATACGTGCGGTATGAATCCCACCGAAATCGTTCAGGCCTCGTCCTCGGAGGAGGCGGCGCGCAAGCTGCTGCTCGATATCTGCTGGGCGGGGGGGCGTCGCTTCTGTCCGCGCTGCGGCGGTGACAGGCTGTACGGTCTTTCAGGCGGGCGGCACCGTTGCGCCGGGTGCAAGTACACGTTTCAGGACTTCGCGGGGCGCTGGATCAATAACGGCGGGCTCCCTGCGGACGCATGGCTGCGGCTGGTGACCCTCTTCGCGGCGGAGGCGACAGCCCACCAGATGGCGGGCGAGCTCGGGCTTTCGTACAATGCCACCTACAAGGCCGTGACGACGTTACGTTTCGCCATTCTCGCCCATGCGCCCGACGCACGGCAGTTGCTTGGGCCGGAGACAGGGCTGGGGGCCTATCTCAAGGGGCGCAAGCTCACGGGACTGCCCTCGTCACACGGGCGCGGCCCCGTACCGGTCTTCGGCATACTCGAACGCAACGGATGGGTGTTCATCGACCTTGTCTCCGGTCTTTCGGCGGAGACGGTGTTCCACTTCAACCACAGCTTCCACCTGCGCATCGAACGGGCGGGTTACCTCGTTCACACGGCCCCCTACCGGCAGTACGACGCACTGGTGCTCTCCGGTGACGATTCACTACCCTACGAGTACATCCGCAAGGTGGAGACTCCCCCTTCGCAGCGGCGCGAGGGCGTCTTCACCCGTTACGCCGTGGAACGCATCAAGGCGTTCAAGGGCGTCTCGCCGCAGCGTTTCCCCCTGTATCTCAAGGAACTCGAGTTCCGGTACAACCACAGGGGCGAGGCCCTTGAACCGCTGCTGCTGCGCTACCTGTGCGACATGGTGCCCGACATGGAGTTCCGTCATCCCTGAGTCTTTCAGGTCGAAGCGCCTACCCGAAGCACACCGGCGAAGCACAGCGCGCTGAGCCTTCACGCATGGCATCTCCCGCTGAAGCCCCGGCATGAAGCCCTTCGCGAGAAGCCCCGAGGTCGTCTCAGACAAGGAACATCGCTCCGGACCCGCCCCGTCGTCTCATTCGGTACAGAACGGCCGAAGCGTAGCGGCGTAGAGGCGACCTTCGAGATATTTGGCGAGGGCTGCCACCGCGCGGTCGCATGAGCGGAACACCAGCACCCCTCCGGCCTCCAGACGTTCCACCAGCGGGTCGTACAGTGCCCCACCGTCCACCACGGCGATGACGGGCTTCGCGAGGCCCCGCACCGTTTCGGGCAGCAGCGTCGCGATGCTTCCCGGGGCATCCAGCGAATCGCCATCCCGCATGCCTGCGGGGAGTGTCTGCATGGCGGGCGAGAGGGGCACGACTCCTACCACCACGGCGTCCACACCGGGGTCGGCGGCAAGCAGGGACACGGTGCGGGCGTGCAGGGCATCGTCGGCTGCGGGGTTGATGTCCAGCGGGTTGCGCACGTCCACCAGCCTGTCGAGTCTGTGCGCCGCCAGTTCTTCCCGAAGCTGCCGCGCCGTGTCGGGTGACAGGGTGGCCAGTCGCACCCTGAAATCGTCGCCGCTGATGCTGTCGGCCATGCCTACGGCCTCGAAGCCCGCCCCGCTGACGGCGGCGATGCGGTCGCCCCGCACGGTGACTCCGTGGAAATGCACGGCGAGGCGGTACAGGTCTTCGAATTCGGCGAAACTCTCCGCCACAAGGGCCCCCGCCTGTCGCACGCATGAGGTGCAGACCATGTAGTCGCCCGCCACCGAGGCCGTGTGCCCCGCCGTGGCGCTCTTGCCCTCGGGTGTGCGTCCCGCCTTGTAGAACACCACGTCGCGCCCGCAGGCCACGGCATCGCGCACGGCACGGCAGAATGAGAGCCCGTCGTCGGCGGCGAAGCCCTCCATGTAGACCGCCAGTACCCCAAGGTCGGGCACATCCTTGAACCATGTGAGCAGGTCGCCTGCCGTGAGGTCGGTCTGGTTGCCGATGGAGACGAGGTATGCCGGGTCGATGTGGTCGACCAGCCTGCTGACCCGCGTCACCAGAAACGCCCCGCTCTGGCTGATGAAGGCCGACCGTCCGCCCTGTCCCTGTGGCTTGGGGAGTTTGGCGTCGGGAATGAAGATGGTGTCGAACCTGCCGGGGCGCGAAAGCACGCCCAGCGAGTTGCCGCCAAGAAAGACCGGCCCGCCGCCCTGTGCGTGGGCTTCGTCGATGCGGGCGCGCACGGCCGCGGCACGCTCTTCGCTGCCTGCCTTCTCACCAAGTCCGCCGGGGATGAGCAATACCGCCTCGGCAAGGTCGTCCTCGACGAGACCGTCCACGATGGCAGGCACCTGTTCCGCACCCACGGCCACCACGAAGAGGTCGACGCGACCCATGCCTTTGAGGTCGGGGGTGCAGCGCACGCCCGCCACCTCGTCGCACGAGGGGTGCACCACGACCACGTCGGAGGCGGGAAAGCCCGCCGCGAGGATGTTGTCGAGGATGGTGCGCCCGAAGTTGGCTCTCTTGTCGGAGACCCCGATGATGCCGATGCGTCTCGGGTGCACAAGCCCGGCGATGCGTTCGACGGGGCGCGGTGCACGGCGTGCGGCGGGGCGCGAGAAGCGGCACAGGCCGTCAAGCGGTACCATCTGGTAGTCGGTGAAGGCGAAGGGGTTGATCTCGAGTTCTTCGATGACGAAGGGTGCTGCCGGGTTCTCCGGCGAATAATGGCGTCCCATGGCGATGAAAGAGGCGATGCACTCCAGCAACTGGTCGTCGGAGACGATGCGCCCCTGCCCACGGGTGCGGCCCGCCAGTTTCTCGTAGGCGATGGTGCGCCGGAACAGGTCGAAGAACGTGTCGGCGTCGGTGAGTTCGACAGAGGCGGAGGCCACTGCCTGCCCCTTGCGGAACCGCTGGGCGTACTGTTCGGTATCCGTCCCGCCGAGACCCGCCGTGATGACCATGCCGAATTCGCGGGTGCGGCGCAGGCTCATGAGCAGTTCGTTACCGAAGGCGGAAGAGTCGGGCGGCATGAACTGGCACATGAGCACGCCGCGCACGTCGCGCGCCACGGCTTCGCGCAGGGGGTCGCCAGCAAGCCCGGCATAGGCGGCCGGGGCACCGCCGGGGTGGTGTTCGAGCCATGCGGCGAAACGCTCCGGCACCTCGTCGAGCATCCTGCGCCACGTCGAGCGTATCTTCCCGGGATGCTTGTCGATGATCTTCACGCCGCCCACGTCGGTCTTGTGCAGGATGGTGGGCGAGACGATCTTCATCACCACCTTGTCGCCGGGGAAGGCAAGAAGCTCTTCGTTGGAGGGGCGCGCACCCCGCGCCAGCAGGTTGACCAGCGGCACCGATTCCGCCCCCGAGTTGCGCAGGAGTTCGTAGGTCTCGTATTCCAGAAGGATGTCACGCCCCTCTCGGGCGGCTTCCTCGAAGCAGGCGTCGATGCGTTTCCAGTTGATGGCGGGCTGCATACGTTCCTCTCATGGACGGTATCGGGGAAGGGTGCGGCTTGCGCCTTCGGGGCGCGTGCGGCGCGTCAGGTGGCATATCCTGCCATCGGCACAGGAGCAATACTGTAGCGGCGGCGCAATGCTTTCACAACGACGGAAGCGGGACTTTGTGCCATGTGAGCGCCTGACGCACCCTGTGAAGTGCCAGACCGTGCGTAATTGGCGGTGTGTGTTAATTGTAACATATTGCAATCGTGCAGGAGTGTTCTTTGGGCAAGTGTCTGAACAGACACAAGATGCGTTGCTTTGTCACGGGGGGGCAGGGGGCATAGAACAGGTCATGGTCACAGAGGCGCGTCCGCCGGGGCGGCGCGCATGACGTACCGGGAGTGTTTCATGGATACATGCTGCAAGGCATCACTCAAGACCTGCGGGGCCTCGCCGCTCCCGTTCTCGGGTCTCGGACACGACCTCGCCCCCGTCAGGGCGCGGGCCATGCTGCTTGCCGTCGTTCCCGCACAGCAGCTGGATAGCCCGCCCCCCCGGGTCAGGCTCAAGGCGCATATGCCGCACGGCTATGCCCTTCATGTCATGTTCGGACGAGAGACACGGGGACGCTGAACCCCAGAGGAGGCACGATGACAGTCACACGCAGACATTTCCTCAAATTGAGCGCCGGGGCCGCCGTGGCAGGTGCTTTCACGGGGCTCGGACTCAGCCTCGCGCCCACGGTGGCGCGGGCCGAGTTGCAGAAACTCCAGTGGGCGAAACAGACCACATCCATATGCTGCTACTGTGCGGTGGGTTGCGGTCTCATCGTCCATACCGCCAAGGACGGACAGGGCCGCGCCGTGAACGTCGAGGGCGACCCCGACCATCCCATCAACGAAGGTTCGCTCTGTCCCAAGGGCGCATCCATCTTCCAGCTGGGCGAGAACGACCAGCGCGGCACGCAGCCGCTCTACCGCGCCCCCTTCAGTGATACATGGAAGCCGGTGACGTGGGACTTCGCCCTCACCGAGATCGCCAAGCGCATCAAGAAGACCCGTGACGCCTCGTTCACCGAGAAGAACGCGGCGGGTGATCTGGTCAACCGCACCGAGGCCATCGCCTCGTTCGGTTCGGCCGCCATGGACAACGAGGAGTGCTGGGCCTACGGGAACATCCTCCGCAGCCTCGGCCTGGTGTACATCGAGCACCAGGCGCGTATCTGACACAGCCCCACTGTACCGGCTCTGGCAGAGTCGTTCGGTCGCGGTGCAATGACGAATCACTGGAACGATCTCGCGAACAGTGATTGTATTCTCATCATGGGCAGCAATGCTGCCGAAAACCACCCCATCGCCTTCAAGTGGGTGCTGCGCGCCAAGGACAAGGGCGCCACGCTCATCCACGTGGACCCGCGCTTCACGCGCACCTCGGCCCGTTGCGATGTCTACGCGCCCATCCGTAGCGGCGCGGACATCCCGTTCCTCGGCGGTCTCATCAAGTACATTCTCGACAACAAGCTCTATTTCACGGACTACGTGCGCGAGTACACCAACGCCTCGCTCATCGTGGGCGAGAAGTTCTCGTTCAAGGACGGGCTCTTCTCCGGCTACGACGCGGCGAACAAGAAGTACGACAAGAGCATGTGGGCCTTCGAACTCGATGCCAACGGCGTGCCCAAGCGCGACCCGGCACTCAAGCACCCGCGCTGCGTCATCAACCTGCTGAAGAAGCACTACGAGCGGTACAACCTCGACAAGGTCGCCGCCATCACCGGCACGTCGAAGGAACAGCTGCAGCAGGTCTACAAGGCCTATGCCGCCACCGGCAAGCCCGACAAGGCGGGCACCATCATGTACGCCATGGGCTGGACGCAGCACTCCGTCGGTGTGCAGAACATCCGCGCCATGGCCATGATACAGCTGCTGCTGGGCAACATCGGCGTGGCGGGGGGCGGCGTCAACGCGCTGCGCGGCGAGTCCAACGTGCAGGGTTCCACCGACCAGGGCCTGCTGGCCCACATATGGCCCGGTTACAACCCCGTGCCCAACAGCAAGGCCGCCACGCTTGAGCTGTACAATGCCGCCACGCCCCAGTCCAAGGACCCCATGAGCGTCAACTGGTGGCAGAACAGGCCCAAGTATGTGGCCAGCTACCTCAAGGCGCTGTACCCGGACGAAGAACCCGCGGCGGCCTACGACTACCTGCCGCGCATCGACGCCGGCAGGAAGCTCACCGACTACTTCTGGCTGAACATCTTCGAGAAGATGGACAAGGGCGAGTTCAAGGGCCTTTTCGCGTGGGGCATGAACCCCGCCTGCGGCGGCGCCAACGCCAACAAGAACCGCAAGGCCATGGGCAAACTCGAATGGCTGGTCAACGTGAACCTCTTCGAGAACGAGACCAGTTCGTTCTGGAAGGGGCCGGGCATGAACCCCGCCGAGATAGGCACCGAGGTCTTCTTCCTGCCGTGCTGCGTCTCCATCGAGAAGGAAGGTTCGGTGGCGAACTCGGGCCGCTGGATGCAGTGGCGCTATCGCGGGCCCAAGCCCTACGCCGAGACCAGGCCCGACGGCGACATCATGCTCGACATGTTCAAGAAGGTGCGTGAGCTCTACGCCAAGGAAGGGGGAGCCTACCCCGCACCGATCGCGAAGCTGAACATCGCCGACTGGGAAGAGCACAACGAGTTCTCGCCCACCAAGGTGGCGAAACTCATGAACGGCTACTTCCTGAAGGATACCGAAGTGGGCGGCAAGCAGTTCAAGAAGGGCCAGCAGGTGCCCAGCTTCGCCTTCCTCACCGCCGACGGTTCGACCTGTTCGGGCAACTGGCTGCATGCCGGTTCGTTCACCGACGCGGGCAACCTGATGGCCCGCCGTGACAAGACCCAGACGCCGGAACAGGCGCGCATCGGCCTGTTCCCCAACTGGTCGTTCTGCTGGCCCGTCAACCGTCGCATCCTCTACAACCGTGCCTCCGTGGACAAGACCGGCAAGCCGTGGAATCCGGCCAAGGCCGTCATCGAATGGAAGGACGGCAAGTGGGTGGGCGACGTGGTGGACGGTGGCGGCGACCCCGGCACCAAGCATCCCTTCATCATGCAGACGCATGGCTTCGGCGCACTGTACGGCCCCGGTCGTGAAGAGGGTCCCTTCCCCGAGCATTACGAACCCCTCGAGTGCCCGGTGTCCAAGAACCCCTTCTCGAAGCAGCTGCACAACCCCGTGGCGTTCCAGATCGAAGGCGAGAAGAAGGCGGTGTGCGATCCGCGCTACCCCTTCATCGGCACGACCTATCGCGTCACGGAGCACTGGCAGACCGGCCTCATGACCCGCCGTTGCGCGTGGCTCGTCGAAGCCGAACCCCAGATCTTCTGCGAGATCAGCAAGGAACTGGCGAAGCTGCGCGGCATAGGCAACGGCGACACCGTCAAGGTGTCGAGCCTGCGCGGAGCCCTTGAAGCCGTCGCCATCGTCACGGAGCGCATCAGACCCTTCAAGATCGAAGGTGTCGATGTCCACATGGTGGGCCTGCCGTGGCATTACGGCTGGATGGTGCCGAAGAACGGCGGCGACACGGCCAACCTGCTGACCCCGTCTGCGGGCGACCCGAACACCGGCATTCCGGAAACCAAGGCGTTCATGGTGGACGTCCGCAAGGTCTAGGGAGGTAGGTCATGGGAAAGATGTTCTTCGTAGACCTGAGCCGCTGCACGGCGTGCCGCGGTTGTCAGATAGCCTGCAAGCAGTGGAAGAACCTGCCTGCCGAGGAGACTCGCAACACGGGGTCGCACCAGAACCCGCCAGACCTCTCCTATGTCACGCTCAAGACCGTGCGCTTCACCGAGAAGTCCCGCAAGGGGCCGGGCATCGACTGGCTGTTCTTCCCCGAACAGTGCCGCCATTGCGTGGAACCCCCCTGCAAGGGGCAGGCGGATGTCGACCTCGAAGGGGCGGTGGTGAAGGACGAGACGACAGGTGCCGTGCTGTTCACTGAACTCACGGCCAAGGTGGATGGCGAGAGCGTGCGTTCGGCGTGCCCCTATGACATCCCGCGCATCGACCCGGTCACCAAGCGGCTGTCGAAGTGCGACATGTGCAACGACAGGGTACAGAACGGCCTGTTGCCTGCCTGTGTGAAGACCTGTCCTACCGGGACCATGAACTTCGGCGATGAGCAGGAGATGCTCGCCCTCGCCGAGAAGCGTCTTGCGGAAGTGAAGAAGACATACCCCGGTGCGGTGCTGGGCGACCCCAACGACGTGCGTGTGGTGTATCTCTTCACCCGTGATCCCAAGGACTTCTACGAACATGCGGTGGCCGACCTCGCGCCATCCATGATGACCCGGCAGCAACTGTTCGCACGGTTGTTCCGGCCACGTGCCTGACCTGCGAGATGACGCGGCGGCGGGTGGAGGGACCGGTAACGGTTGAAAACGCCCGCCCCGCATACGGCGGGAGAGACCGGGTGGCACAGGCACGAGTTGCCGCGACAGGGTTTCTGCCGAAGAAAGATGCCTGACACGTTCCGCTTCACGGCGGGAGTAAAGGCGACAAAACGCATCCCTGCCTCCGGCGCAAGCCAGAGGTTCAGCACCGCCCGGGGCGCAAGCCTCGGGCGGTGTCCTTTACGGAACGTCATTTGTGTATGCGGGGACGGGCGACCCTTGTGTGGCGGTGCGAAGACAGGCTATCGTGCATCAGCCTCCCGAAGACCCGTTGCGACCAGCAGCGTTGCGTGGCTGAAGCCAGCCCCGACCGGACAAGCCCGGCAGCTGACTTCATCGCGGCACGACCGGAGGATGTCCGGCACTCATGCCCGGCGAATCCGGCGAGAACCCGGGGGGCGGCATGTCCTCTGCAGACAAGGAGCAATCTGTGAAAGCCATAAGCATCATCGGATTCAAGAATTCCGGCAAGACCACGCTCACGGCACGCCTTGCCGATGCCATCGAGGCGCGCGGCCTTACGGTGGCCATCGCCAAGCATACCCATCACGGACTCGACAAGCCCGATACCGACACATCCAGACTGATGAAGCCGAAGCGGACAATCATCGGCGTGGGCGAGGACGAGTGCGCCGTGTTCTGGTCGACGCAACGTCATCTGGCCGACCTTCTCCCCCTCGTGAGGGCCGATGTGCTGCTGGTGGAGGGGGGCAAGAGCCTTGGCTGGTTGCCGCGCATCCTCTGCCTGCGCGAGGCGGACGAGGTGAAGGCGCTGGACAGGGGACTCGCCCTCGCCACGTGGGGGAAGGTGGGAGCACCGCCCCTGCCGCACTTCGGCGCAGACGAGATGGACGGTCTGGCGTCGCTGGTGCTGGAACGGGCCTTCCTGCTGCCGGGGCTCGATTGTGGCGCCTGCGGACAGGAGGATTGCGCCGGTCTCGGGCGTATGGTGGTCGCCGGGGACGCCACGCCGCAGGACTGCTGTTCGGTGGAGGGCGACCTCGCCATCACGGTCAACGGCCATGCCGTGGGTCTCAACCCTTTCGTCGAGCGCATCGTGGCGGGGGCCTTGCGAGGGATGCTCGCAGAGCTCAAGGGCTTCACCCCGGGCGGCGATGTCGTCATCCGGATGCCGCGCGGGTGACGCCGTGCCCGGAAAAATACCATGCCGGGGCTGGACAGCCTGCGTTGAACTGTTTACTTGTGCAATAGGCGTCTGATTGTACACTCAACGTGTACGGTTCCGCCTCCCCCTACGCCCGTCGCCCACACGACGGGTTGTGGAGTAGAGAACTCGCGACCACATCCCTTGGTCGCTTCATCTGCCGGTTCTCGCCTCTTTGCCCTCGGGGGCAGGGATGCCCACACCCCTGCCCCCTCCTTTTCAAGCCTGCCTCCACGCCTTGCCATGTCACCCGGTGGTCGGACCGGGTGATGTGGTGCGTCGTCCGTACCGCTGAAGCCCCGCGAGCATCCCGTATCCTTCACGGGGCGATGTGCCCGTGTGTGAGGGCTCGTACGTATTCTTTTCGTGGACCGCAGACTGATATTCGCTGCCCCGTTCTTTTCCTGCTTGCCACGACCAATCCTCCCCATTAGTGATAAGCACATTCATTTTGGAGGTTGCATGGATACACGATTACTTGTGGAATTGAGGGAGTATCTCGCCGTGGTCGGGCATGAACCCGGTAAACTGCGCCTCAAGGTCGACCTCGGGGTGCGCAACCATCCCGCTGCACGCAATCTTGGGGGTGCGGCGGGAGATGTGCCCGGTATCAGGGGCGTGCGCCTCAACATCTTCACGCAGTCGCTGACCATCGACTACGACCCGCAGGTCATCGCACCTGCATTGTTCGACGCCGTCTTTTCGGCAACGGATGGGGCGAGTCTTGAAGCAGCGGCACGTGCGCTGCATGAAGCGATCATCCGTGTATGATTCCAGAATAAAACGACTGGCATAGTCATGTGTGCACCGTGAGGGCCGTGTGGGACGCGGGAATATAATGTCCGCGTTATGGGCAGAGCGGTTAATAATGGAAAGAGCGGGGCGTCGCATCGTGACAGTCGATGGTGTCGATGTTCCCGTGTTCCGGGGACCATGCAACGGGTAGGGTGGGGTATGACGCTTGCCAGAAAGCTAATCGTCGGCTTCGGTGCAGTGCTGTTGCTGCTTGTGATCATGGGTGGCGTGTCGTTCAATGCGTTGTCGGAAGCGGTAGACGGCTTCTCGGACTACCGGCGCATGGCACGGGGCAGCAACCTTGCCGGTGACATCGTCGAACATGTGTTGCTGATGCGCGTGAATGCCGTTTCGTTCCATGCCAATGGTGAGGAAACGGCGGCCAAGGGGTTCGACAAATCGCGGCAGGACCTTGATGCCACGCTGACCAAGGCTGCCGAGACCATCAAGAATCCTGAACGCGCACGCCACGTGAAAGAGGCCCGGGACGCGTTCACCCAGTACGCGCAAGCGTTCGAGGCCATGCACAAGGTACAGGTCGAAGGCGAGCGTCAGAACGGCATCATGTTCGACCTTGGGCCGAAGATGCAGCAGGTGGTGCAGCGCATGCGCGAAGCCGCTGCACGCGATGTCGACCCTTCCCTGCGGGAGAAGGTCTCTGATATTGCCAGACTTCTCACCGAGACACGGCTCATGACGGCCCGTTTCATGGTCGTGCGCACACCGGAGACCTATGCCGCCGGCAAGGCGGGCGTTCCTGCGATCGAGTCCGTGCTTGGTCAGCTTCAGGCCGCAGGGGGCCCCGGTCTGCGTGAAGGTGCGCACGAACTGGCGCAGCTGTTCCGTCAGTACATGGGAGCCTATGAAGTCATGGGCCCTGCCATGCTCAAGGCGGGAGACCTGTTCGACGGCGCACTGGCGACGCACGGGCCCGCCATCGCGGCATCGGCACTGGCCGTGCGCGAGTCGTATCTGCAGGAACAGAACGCCCTCGGGCCCAAGGTGCAGGCTGCCAACGACATGGCACGCATGGTCGTGGGCGTCCTCGTCGTCGTGGCCTTGCTGGTGGGCATCGGCACTGCATGGTTCCTCATCCGTTCGGTGCTGGCGCAGTTGGGGGCCGACCCTGCTGAACTTGCCGGAGTGGCCCGCCGCATCGCCGATGGCGACCTCACGGTGCCGTTCGCGGGTGAGCAGCAACGAGGGGTCTACGCCGACATGAAGCTCATGGCGGGCAACCTCGCCTCGGTCATCGGCGAAGTGCGTGGAGGTGCAGAGAACGTCGCCGCAGGTAGCGAACAGCTGTCCGCCTCGGCGGAGAGTCTCTCGCAGGGGGCAACGGAACAGGCGGCCTCCATCGAGGAGATATCGGCCTCCATGGAAGAGATGACGGCCAACATCCGCCAGAACATGGAGAACGCCCGCCAGACCGAGACCATCGCCGTGCAGGCTGCCGTGGACGCCGAGTCGGGCGGCAAGGCCGTGACCGAGACGGTGGTGGCCATGCGCGACATCGCCGACAAGATATCCATCATCGAGGAGATTGCCCGTCAGACCAACCTGCTGGCCCTCAACGCCGCCATCGAGGCTGCGCGTGCCGGTGAGCACGGCAAGGGCTTTGCCGTTGTCGCAGCCGAAGTCCGCAAGCTGGCGGAACGCAGCGGTGCTGCCGCTGCCGAGATAAGCGACCTTTCGGCTTCCAGTACCGCCGTTGCCGAACGCGCGGGCGAGATGCTCACCAAGATGGTGCCCGGCATCCGTCGCACGGCCGAACTTGTGCAGGAGATTGCCGCAGCCAGCAACGAGCAGAACGCCGGGGCCGAACAGGTGAACAAGGCCATCGCCCAGCTTGATCAGGTCATCCAGCAGAATGCTTCGGCGTCGGAGGAGATGGCTTCGACATCAGAGGAACTCTCCAGTCAGGCCGAGCAGCTGCAAGTGAGTGTGAGCCGTTTCAAGGTCTCCGATACGGATGCCCCGGCACGGCGCAGACCCGCTCCGGCACGCGCGGGGGCGGTCGCTCACCAGCCGGTCAGACCTGCGTCGGGGCGAAAGGGCGCAGGCGCTGTTTCGCTCGACCTTGACGGGGATGACGACAGTGATTTCGAACGGTACTGAACGTAGCGGCGGCCCGCAGGACGGGGCGCTCTTTCGGGGGAAACCATGAGCGAGACGGGTCAGTATCTCACCTTCACCCTTGGGGGAGAGGTCTTCGCCCTCGATATAGGCACGGTGCGCGAAGTGCTCGAACTCACCACCGTGACGCGCATACCACGTACACCGGAGTTCATGCGCGGGGTCATCAACCTGCGAGGCCGGGCCGTGCCGGTGCTGGAGTTGCGCCGCAAGTTCCAGATGCCCGTGGCTGCCGACACGGTGAACACGTGCATCATCATCGTCGAGGCACTTCTTGACGACGAACCCGCCATCATCGGTGCGCTGGTCGATTCCGTGCGCGAGGTCGTCGAGATTCCGGCGACGTCCATCGAGGCGGCACCGCGCCTCGGCACGGCAATCCGGCAGGACTTCATCAGGGGCATGGGGCGGCAGCATGAGGGGTTTGTCATCATCCTCGACGGCAACCGCATCTTCTCGGTCGATGAACTCACGGCAGCCGGAGAGGCCGCCGTACTCGACGCCGCACCGTCTGCGTCCGCGATGCCGGTGGAGGTGCAGACCGGGTGACGGAGATGCCTGCCGGTTCACGGGGTGGTCCGACGGGCTTCGTCGAGTCGCGTCCGGCCCCGGCGTGACCCTGCAGACACCTGCAGATGCCTGCGGATGCCGGGGAGACTTCAGCCTGCAGGATTGCCGGAGTATGGCCCGGGACACCATGCAGCAGGTACACAGGTAAGATGTCCTTCGGGCGTCTCCGGATGTTGGGCGCATGGCGCATGTACCGGCTGGGGCGGCATGACGCGCAGGTGACCTCTGCACTCCGCAGGGCACTCGCCGCAGACACATGGCAGACGAGAAACGGCGGGAACAGCAGCCAAGGCTGATGTTCCCGCCGTATTCCGTTTCCGGTGCAGGGGGGGTGGGCTAACTGCCCAGCACGGCCTGTCGTACGAGACCCGCCGCGATACCCCACACCATGAGGCAGACGAGGCCATCGAGTACGCGCCATGCCGAGGCGTTGCGAAAGACCGGCGCCATGGCCCGCCCGCCAAGGCTCAAGGTGCAGAACCACAGGATGGATGCGGTGACGGCACCCGCACCGAAGAGATAGCGCCCGTCACCCTCGAATGTGGTGCTGATGCCGCCCAGAAGGACGACGGTGTCGAGGTATGCATGGGGGTTGAGCAGCGAGACGGCCAGCGCGCTGACGACTGCGGCCCTCAACGGCAGGCTGCGTTCCTCGTGGGCGTCGAGTGAACCGCCGCGCAAGGCCGAACGGAAGGCGTTGAAGCCGAACCAGAGAAGAAATGCCGCCCCGCCCCATGTGGCGATGGCCCGCAGCAGCGGGTTGGCGGTGAACACCGCCCCCATGCCCAGTACGCCGATGGATATGAGCAGGCAGTCGCAGACGATGCAGATGGCGGCGACCGACATGTGGTGGTTGCGCCGGATGCTCTGGGAGAGGACGAAGGCGTTCTGTGCGCCTATGGCCATGATGAGGCTCGCTCCCATGCCGAGCCCTTGCAGGTAGGGTGATATGTACATCGCAGGTTCCTCCGTGGTGTGCCCCTGTGTATGCTGCCCTTGAAGATAAGTGAAATTAATGTTTGAACGATGTCATTAGTGTTGCTAATGAGTGTCCATGTACGATTACCGACAGGTCGAAGCCGTGGCGGCGGTGGTTCTGGAAGGCAGTTTCGAGAAGGCGGCGGCACGGCTGCACATCACGCAATCGGCGGTCTCACAGCGGGTCAAGGCCCTCGAGGACTCCTTGGGGCGGATGCTGGTGGTGCGCGCCAGCCCTGTGCGGGCCACGGATGAGGGGCAGCGCATCGTCGAGCACTACCTGAAGGTGGGGCAGCTTGAGGCGGACCTCGGGGCCTCGCTGGTGACGGACAGGCCGGCGGCATGGACGACCCTGCCCGTAGCCATCAATGCCGACTCGCTGGCCACGTGGTTCCTTGATGCCGTGGGGCCGTTGCTGCGGCGCGAGAGGGTGCTTCTCGACATCGTGACCGAAGACCAGGAGCATACCTACAGGTTGCTGCGCGAGGGACGTGTGGCGGCGTGCATCACCACGCGTGCCGACCCCGTACAGGGATGGCGTAGTCTTGCGCTGGGCGATATGCCATCCCTCTGTCTGGCCACGCCGGAGTTCGCCGCCCGCTGGTTTTCCGAGGGGCTGACGCCTGCTGCGGTGCGCGAGGCACCGGCGGTGCTCTACAATCGCAAAGACTCTCTCCACCACCGGTTCCTTTCCGACCTGTTCGAGGAAGAGGTCGACTTCCCTGCCCACTATGTGCCGTCGTCCGAGCGTTTCGTGGACGTCCTTGCCGGAGGGTTCGCCTACGGTATCGTCCCTGCGTTGCAGGCTGAACGTCACCTTGCCGACGGCGTGCTGTGCGACCTCGCACCGGGGCGTGCCGTCTCGGTTCACCTGTACTGGCATTGCTGGAGCCTCACGACGCGCTTCGTGGAGGAACTGACCGAGAATGTGGTGAGCCACGCCCGGGCGGTCCTCGGCTGGCGTGTGCCTGCCCGGTGAAGGTTCCCGAAGCGCTGTTGACGGGGTGCCCCCGGCATTCTGCCTGCAGGGGGTTGCAAAGGCGCAACCTCGCCATATGGTATGGTTTGGAGTACCCTATGCAGCAGTGTGCCGGACGATTTCCGGCCGCACCTGACAAACAGGAGAAAAACCATGCACTACGACCTTCTCGTCCATGTGGACAGCGACGACGCGGCTGTCCTCGGCCTTGCCCTTGCCAACATCGTCAACTATCGCGCAGCATTGCCGCAGGATCAGTTCCATGTGGTGCTGGTGGCCAACGGCCCTGCCGTGAAACAGTTCGTCCTTCAGGAACAGACGCACGCGCCCGTCATCGCAGACCTGCATGCCGCAGGGGTGTCGTTCCGCATGTGCAATAACGCCCTCACCAAGTTCGGCATCGCCCCCGAGACGTTGCAGACGGCCTGCGAGGTCGTGCCCGCAGGGGTGGTGGAGGTCGTCGACCTGCAGCGCAAGGGCTATGCCTACATAAAGCCCTAGGCCGGGGGGCGCTGAAGCGCCTTTACAAGGTGCGGAACAGGCAGTAGCTAGTGTTCGCCTGCGATCGTTGGCAGTGGCACCGCACAGTGCCGCTGCCGACCATCACGCATGGGGCCGTACCCCGCCTGCCACAGGCATTCAGGGTGCAACGGAGATGTGCATGACCATTCGCGCACTTGTCGTCGACGACGAACGCCCGGCCCGCGACGAACTCGTCTACCTGCTTTCGGCGCATGCCGATGTGGAGACGATGGAAGCCGCATCGGCAGGCGAGGCGTTGTCGCTCATTGCCAGCCATCATCCCGACCTCGTGTTCCAGGACATCGAGATGCCGGGGCGGGGCGGCTTCGACGTGTTACAGGCCGCGTCGCTGATGACGAACCCGCCTGTGTTCGTCTTCGTCACCGCCTTCGACCAGCACGCCATACGCGCCTTCGACGAGAATGCGGCGGATTATCTCCTGAAGCCCGTGGCCCCCGAACGTCTCGCCCGCTGTCTCGAACGTGTGCGCCAGCGTCTCGCCCCCGATGGCGGTAGCACGCAGGTCGAGGACATGATGGACAGGCTGCTGGCGCGCATAGGGCGCGAGCGTCCGCTACCGCGCATCGCCGTGGAACAGGGCGGGCGCATCCACCTTGTGCCGACGCCGGAGGTCGTGCTCATCGAGGCGGAGGAGAAGCGCATCGCCGTCGTGACCGAGGCTGGTCGTTTCACCTGCCACGGTGCCCAGAGTCTTGCGCGTATCGAAGACCGTCTTGCCGGTCAGCCCTTCTTCAGGGCCAATCGGGCCGTGCTGGTCAATCTTGAGCGGGTTGCCGAGTTCTCGCCGTGGTATAACGGCAAATACCATCTGGTCATGAACGACAGCGAGCGCACCGGCGTGACTGTCAGCCGCAACCGGGTGCGCGACTTCAAGCAGGCCCTCGGGGTCTGAGGCGCGTGCATCGTCAGATGTTCAGTTGAGGCGGAGATGGCACGGGCCTGACGCCCCCGCTTCGTGGTTTCATCGTTTTTTTCTTCGCAGGTGGCTTCATGCAGCCGGTTCCGTATATCCCCCCCATGTTCATAACGCTCTCCGAGCGTTTCGGCCTGCTTCTGGCGGGTGGTTTCGCCATCATGACCCTCGCCCCGCTGGACAAACTCGGGCCGGGGCGCACACGTTCGTGGCGGGCCACGGCGTTGCTGGTGGTGCTGTTCTCGCTGTTCACCATCCTTGGCACCTACAACGGCAACATCGTGTTCCAGTCGTTCGCCAACCTGCGCGCCATGGGGGCGGTGACGGCGGGGCTTTTCGGCGGTCCGGTGGTGGGCGCGCTGACCGGGCTCATCGCCGGAGGGCATCGCTACTTCATCGACGTGGGCGGGTTCAGTGCCGTGCCGTGCGGGCTCGCAACCTTTCTGGAGGGACTTGCCGCGGGGCTCTTCGCGTGGCGTTTTCCCTCCCGCAGCCTCGACTGGGGCACTGCCATGACCTTCGCCGCCGTGGGTGAGGCTGTGCACATGTGCCTTGTTCTCGGGCTGGCACGCCCCTACGCTCAAGCGGTCGACCTCGTGGAGGTCATCGGGCTGCCCATGATATTGCTCAATGGCGTGGGGGCGGCCATCTTCGTGCAGGCGTTGCGCATGCAGATGCACTTCCGGGACCTGCGCGACTCGTCGCAGGCGCGGCAGATACTCTCCATCGCCAACCGCACGCTCCCGCACCTGCGCGCGGGGTTGAGCGCCGCCTCCGCACGGGCCACAGCCGAGATCATCCTCGACGAGACACGGGTGGCTGCCGTGGCTCTCACCAGCAACGACATGGTGATGGCGCACGTGGGTGCGGCCTCCGACCACCACAGGGCCGGGCATTCCGTGTGCACGCAGGCGACACGCCGGGTGGCCACGGATGGCATTCCGCTCTTCGTGACGGGGCATGACGAAATAGGCTGCCAGCTTGAGGCATGCCCGCTGTGCAGTGCCATCATCGTGCCCCTGCGCAAGGGCGATACCATCCTCGGCTGTCTCAAACTCTACGGAACCAAGGACAGACCGCTCGACCAGACGCTGTTCGAACTGGCCAAGGGACTTGCCGACCTGTTCGCCACGCAGATCGAACTCGAAGACATCGGTATCAAGAACCAGTTGCTCGCCCGGGCGGAGATTCGCCGGTTACAGGCGCAGATCAACCCGCACTTTCTCTTCAATTCGCTGAACACGGTGGCCTCGTTCTGCCGGACGGCACCGGGACAGGCTCGCGAGCTCATTCTCGACCTTGCCCGCTACATGCGACGCAACCTCGATACCAGCCGTGAAGCCATCCATCTTGCCGAAGAGGTGGAGCAGATTCGCGCCTACCTCGTCATCGAGAAGGCCCGTTTCGGAGAGCGCATCCGCGCCGTCATCGACATCGACCCCGAGACGGAACACTGCCTCGTTCCGCCCCTGCTCATTCAGCCGCTGGTGGAGAACAGTGTGCGTCACGGCATCCTCGGCAACGAGGAGGGGGGCGTTGTGCGCCTTGCCACGAGCATGGAAGACGGCCACGTGGTCGTGGTTGTCGAGGATGACGGCGCAGGTATGCCCGAGTCCACGCGGCAGGGTATCCTCAACGGTACGCCTGTCACGGCCCATGGCGAAGGCATCGGTGCGAGCAACTGCAACCAGCGTCTCGTGCAGTTGTACGGGCCCGCCTACGCCCTCTCCATCGACAGCGCCCCCGGCATGGGAACGCGCATCACCTTCCGCGTTCCCGCCTCGACCGACGCCGAGGTGTTCGCCTCGGCAGCTGCCTGAGGTGCTGCCCGCAGGGTAGCTTTTTGGGAGCATCCGTCCTGATGCATTTCGGCATGCGCCCGCAACGACTCACCCGGCAAAAGTGACGTTTCGGTCTTTTGCCGATGGTTGTGTTAACTGCAACTCATTAAGAAGGAGGTAACAAACAACAGCCACGGTGCGTCAGGGGAGACGGGCGACGCCGGGCACCAGAGGAGGGTGACATGCCATCAATGATGTATTTCTTCTTGAGCGTCGCTGCGCTCATCGGCGGGTACATGGTCTACAGCCGTGTCGTCGAACGCATGTTCGGCGTCGACAACTGCAAGGCCACACCAGCCTGCACCATGGCAGACGGCGTCGACTATGTGAAACTGCCTCCCAGCAAGATCTTTCTCATCCAGTTGCTGAACATCGCAGGCCTAGGACCGGTGTTCGGCCCCATTCTCGGTGCGTTGTACGGGCCATGGGCGCTGGTCTGGATCGTACTCGGATCCATCTTCGCGGGGGGCGTGCACGACTACTTCTCGGGGATGCTGTCGGTGCGCTACGAGGGCAAGTCCGTGCCCGACATCGTGGGCTACAACCTCGGCAACGGCTTCAAGCAGTTCATGCGCTTCTTCTCGGTGCTGCTGCTTCTGCTGGTGGGCGTGGTCTTCGTCACCGGCCCCGCCAAGCTGCTCGCCAACCTGACCGACATGACGCTGATGACATGGGTCATCATCATCTTCGCCTACTACTTCCTCGCCACGGTTCTGCCCATCGACCAGATCATCGGCCGTATCTACCCGCTCTTTGCGGTCATCCTCGTCATCATGGCCGTGGGTCTCACCGGGGCGATGATCGTGAAGGGCTACGAGTTCTATCCCTCTGCCCATTTCGTGAACCAGCATCCCACGGGGCTGCCCCTGTGGCCGCTGATGTTCATCACCATCGCCTGCGGCGCCATCTCGGGCTTCCACGCCACGCAGTCGCCCATGATGGCGCGCTGCGTGCCTGACGAGAACTGCGGTCGTCCCATCTTCTACG
>Ga0302246_1000409_pt1 | contig 38571 bp, 38 predicted proteins | sample AAG_UR_Trp_MG_FD_193533 | JGI IMG/M metagenome (GOLD analysis project Ga0302246, IMG submission 193533) | Enriched activated sludge microbial communities from anaerobic digester in WTTP, New Holstein, Wisconsin, United States - AAG_UR_Trp | ecosystem: Engineered > Bioreactor > Anaerobic >... | reverse complement strand
ATCGGAGCAAACATGTGGAGTTGCTTGCACGGGTATTCGACCATACCGATCGGCGATATTACCGTGGATTCAGGATGCTCACCCTGGGGTGGTCGGACGGCATCAGTTTTCTGCCTGTTTGCTGTGCTCTGTTGTCCTCCAATAAGAAGGAAAACCGCCTGGTTCCTTTGCGCACGGACCTTGACCGCCGCACCAACGGGGCAAAACGTCGCCGGGAAAACATCGGCAAGGCCACCGATGTGCTGGTGGAAATGGTGGACCAGGCCAAGGCAAGCGGTATTAAAGCCGGCCATCTTCTGTTCGACAGTTGGTTTGCCTTTCCGGATAAGCGCCGATGGGACATCGAGGTGTTCTTCAAAATGGCCAAGTCGTTTCTCAATCTGGCCAAAGAGTGTCAAGGCCGTTCCTATGATGCCCTGACCGCTCATGCCACCGTGGTATGCTGCCGCTATATCATGCTGGAGTTGGCCCGAAGAATGAACAAAGATCCCCGGACGCTCGGATCTCTGTTTCACGCCGCTTGTGAAGAACTAAAGCAGACCGGCTTTCTGGAAGCGCTGGCCATCATGCTGAGCCTGCTTGAGCAGACATTGGGTGCCGTTATGGGAATTTCCAAAGAGCTGATCAGTTCTCTGACGAACCGGTTTCTGAATGAATTGCCGCCTATCTACAAGGCGCAGCTGTTGTTTTCAGGGAGAAATCCCCTGATTAATCATTAAATATCGCATGGTTATAACCTGTTAACCATGTGCGAAAGTTGAGTAAGTGTTATTAACCCGAGCATAATATCCTTTATTGATTCTTTTGCTTTTGTTCTCGTAAATCCATTATTTGACGCCCTACCGGATCGTTTGGTAATATCCAGCCACCCTTGTAATAAATGAGTTCTTCACACTCCATTGTCTGCGCCGACTTGACCGGTTGGCGCATGATCTTCTTCAGATGCGGTTCCAGATAGCGGTTTTCTTCCTTGATCCGGGCAATGGACAGCGTTCCGGTCCGATTATATGGTTTGGGGTCTCCAACAACCACGTTAGCTTCTGTCAATTCCATAGGAAATTCTTCCAGCTTGATGCGCTGCCAGGTTTTACCATCATACTTAAAGAAGACATATGGCGGGTTGGGCCGTCCCCAGTAGTTGTAGGAAATGCAGCCTGCGGGAACCGTGGCGATATAGGGCGTCCCTTGGATAAATCCCAGCGTCACCAGCATCAGAGGGGTTCCTTTAGGCGGCAGTTCCTGGCCTATCTTCCAGGTAATAACCTTGTATGTTCCCGGAACGGGGAAATCCCACTTCTCCTCCAGGATGGAACGATCATGGCTGTCTAGCGTCGGGTATCCACCAAGCTTCTGCGCCCGGTCCACGATGATCGTCTGGCCGTCGTGAAGCAGGACCTCCTCTTTCCACCACGCCGAATGCCCCAGGGCGCAGCCGCTCAATACAAGACTCAGCAGCAAGATGATCACCACCGAAAACAAAAGTCTTTTACGTTTGACAACCCGTTCACTTTCATCCCCCGGTCTTTCTTTCATGCCGTGTAACTCCATTCGTCATTGATTTTGCTTCCAATGCAATCATCATCTATGTGTTATTTGATACCGCCTGTTGTAAGGCCAATACAGAAAACGACGAAAATACTTTTGCAAGCTGACGCTTCGGGTAACCATATGGAAATCTTGAACTTGCGGAGGGATCAGGGAGTGATCGTTGAAATCTGCATAGAATTGAGGCATGTCCGTTTCCCCCGAGTGTGAATTCAATAATGAAATCTTTCCTATGGGTCAAGATTTGAATGAAATAACCTTAGGCCAATAGGAAAGATTTCACAATTTAACCGACAAGGGCGTGCGATTCGATCCATAAACAAAATCGTTCCCGTGATCGCCTAAAATCGGGAGTTCGGACGAGTTTGGGGGACAGTTTATTTAATTCATGGAATGTAATATTCTTGGATAATTAGGCAAACTGTCCCCCGAACTCCCATGGATGGTATTGGTCGTCACCGGGGTGTCCGGGATATTAATCCATTTGATATCGAAGTTTTTAATACCGAGACGAAATTCAACATGGGAACCATTCGGCAGTTCCGTTCTGTTGTTGCTGACGGTGATGATGACCTCTCCGTCGATCGTATTATACGTACTGTACCCATTGATACCGGCATTTACTCCGAAGACACTCTTGACGATAACGTCTTTCCCGCTCGAAGCGCGCTGGACATACAGGGTATTCTTGCCGGAATCGACGATCGTGTCCGTATCGCCGCCGTCGGCAAGCCGGAAATAGTAACTGTCTTCTCCCTTGCCGCCGATGAGAAGATCGTCACCCGCCCCACCCGTCAGCTTGTCGTTCCCCTGGCCACCGTACAGGACGTCGTCCGCCGTCCCGCCGGTCAGTTCGTCCCCCTGATCACCGCCGATCATGAACGCCCGCTGGTTCCCCGCCTTGGCCTTCAGGGCTGGTGTGCCCGCCTGGACGTACCAGTCATTCGTGCCCTCCGGTACATACAGCCTGGGCCTGCTCCTTCTCCTCCGGCTTCCGGACGTCCAGGTAATTATCAAAGTAGAGGTTTCACCCCTTCGCCTGACGGCTCAGAATGACATTACGACACAGTCTCCAGGGGCAGGGCGGGGCACATTGGAAACAGAAGAACAGCCTGTATCCGTAATGCCACATCATCGAAACAGTCCTTTTCGGCCGTACCCAATAGCTGCTCAGGTGCGTGGAACTGCTGTCAAGATCAGGCAGGTGAGGTGTCTTGAACACGACTCAATCACTCAAAGCCATCAGCTGGTCAGCAGGAAAAAGGAATAGTTTTTCCCCAGGAAGTGATTGCAGACCAGGGCGGTTCGGAGAGGGCGGCGGTGGGGGATGTGGGTGCCCAGGACGGCTTGCGGGATAGTCTGTTTTTTGAGAATCTCGGCCCCGAGCCAGAGTGCGAAGGAAGAGGCCGTGGCGTATTCGCCGGTGAGATGCTTGAAGCGCACCTCGGCGGCATGTGTGAAACAGTCCCGCTGAAGGGCGAGATTCCACCGGTCGCGGGCGGCATCGCCGCTGATGCCGTTGACGAAAACGTCGACGTCGCCGGCGGTCAGATCGTTCGCTTCCAGGAAACCGTTCAATTCTCGCGAGAGCACGCCGTAATCGGCGGGCCGGTAAACCATGCGGAAATCCCCGATCCGGCAGAGGTTCTCCGGGGTTCTCCCTGCGGACAGGAGGAAAAGCGCCACCCCTTCACCCTGGAGGGTGCCGGCCGTCCTGCTTTCGAAAAGAGCCCGATGATCGGTTCTCTCCTTTTTGAAGTACCCCAGCCGGATATATTCGCCGTATTGCTGCGGCGACGCGTCATCGAAAGCCCCCAGGAGGACACGGTCCGCTTCTTTTTCGCGGAGATACAGCACGGCGTCGTGAAGGGCCGTTTCGAAGGCGAACCCCCGGCTGACAAAGTTGTTGTTGTAACCCGTGCATTTCAGCTGCATGGCGAGGAGACCCGCCATGGCATTGTAGCCGCTCTGTATGAAGGAGGCGGGTGCTGGCTGCTGTTCGTTCCGATCCAGCATCTCGTCGAGGAATTTGGCCATGTCCTCCTGCGCACCGTAGCCTGTTGCCGTGATGATCGCGTCGACGTTCGACACTCCCGCATCGTCGAGGCAGATGGCGGCTGCCGCAAGCACCATGCGGGGCATGCGGCCGAGCCGCCGCAGCTGCATGGGTGAAAAATACTGCTTGAAATCCGGGGGGATGCAGGTGAGGACATGGCTGTCATGATGGGTGACCTCCGGCAGGAACTCGCGATTGTCGTAAGTCCTCTGGGGTGAGATCACACCCGCTCCCTGGATGAAGCAATCGATGTCGGCCATCGTCGTCAGCATTTTGAAAAAAGGAGGGAGGCCGTGCCGCCCCCGAAGCCGAAAGAGTTGGACAGGATATGGGTCAACGCCACAGCGCGTTTCAGCTCCGTAACCGGCCGGATGCGCAGTTCCTTCATCGGTTCCCGGAAGTTGATATTCGGGAAAATCACGCCGTGCTCCAGGGCCATCAGGCAAAAGACCGCCTCGATGCTCCCGGCCGCCGCCATTGTGTGCCCCGTGTAGGGCTTCGTGGAGCTGAAGGATGGCACCCTTTGCCCGAAAAGGCTCTGCAGGGCCATGCCTTCCGCCAGATCGTTGTTTGCCGTTCCCGTGCCATGGGCGTTGATGTAGTCCACTTTCTCCGGCGCCAGTCCGCCCCTTTCCAGGGCCTCTCTCATGGCGCGCACAGCCCCGGTCCCCTCGGGGGAAGGGGCCGTCTGGTGGAAGGCCTCGTTCAGGTTCGCATATCCCCGCAGTTCGGCCAGGGCCCTTTTCCCGGACCGCCCCAGGGCCGCGCCCGATTCAAGAACGAGATAGGCCGCCCCTTCCCCCAGGTTGAGTCCCCGCCGGTTTTCATCGAAGGGCCGGCAATGATTCTGATCGAGAATGAGAAGCGAATGGAAACCGTTCAGGGTCATCCGGCTTAAGGCATCCGTTCCGCCGCAGATCACCCGATCGAGCAGCCCGTGACGGATCATCCGGGCTCCGGTCATGATGGCGTTGGCCGACGATGAGCAGGCCGTGCTGACGGTTCCGATGTACTTCCGGATACCGAGGACGTCAGCCATGCGTTCCGTGTGTTCACCCGGATCGGCCGTGTCGAGGAAGGCCGGGAAGGCCACCTTTTTGTCCGGATCCTGCACGTCGCGGAAGCGCCTTTCGAATTCCCGGATGCCGCCGGTGGTCGTCGCCGAAATCAGCCCGGCATGCCGCAGGTCCTCCGGCGAAAGAACAGAGGAGCGGACCGCCTCGCGCACCGCAATGAGCCCCAAAAGGGCGGTCCGGGTAAAACCGGCCCCGGCGGGAATGCCGGCCGGATCGCACAGTTCCTGATCGTTCAGTTTGATTTCACAGGCGGGGAGGGTGTCCCGGTGGACGGTTTCCAGGATGTCCAGTTTTCCGAAACCGCACCTTCGGCCGAGCAGGGACGCCAGATTTTCCGGCCCGTCTTTTCCGATAGCGGTGATGACGCCGTAACCGGTAATGAACACCCGGGAATTCATTTTACCCGGTTTGCCTCGACGTGTGCGGCGATCGTCCGGACGTTGTACAGGATCTTCCGGGCTACCTTGGCGTCCTCGATTTTTATGCCGTAATTCTTCTCCAGCAGTACGACCACCTCCAGGGCGTCGATCGAATCGAGGCCTGTTTCTTCCCCGAACAGGGGCATATCGATGTCCAGGTCCTCGTAAACCTCTTCCAGATGGAGGCATTCGATGATCTGCTCTTTGATTTGGTCGGTCAATTCTTCGATGGTTTGCATAGCGTGATAATCCGGTTGTATCGAGTTAAGGTTAAAGGACCGTCCTGGCCTTGTGGATCGAAACACTGGCCAGGAGCGCGACAAGGGCAAAACCCGTCAGCTTCAGAACATCGGGCAGGATGGCGGACGTGGACGCGCTGCGGATAAACAGGTCGTTGAAGGCCGACAGGCCCCAGTTGAGCGGTGAAAAGGGGCTGATTGCCTGCATGACGGGTGGCATCACCAGAACCGGCACCCACACCCCCCCGACGGCGGCCAGAATGACGATGGAGATGGCCCCGAAGGAAAGGGCCTGCTGGGCCGTCTTGAAATAGACGGCGATGAGCAGACCGTAGCCCGTGGCCGCCATGGCCACGGCCAGGCCCGCCAGGACGATCCCGGCGTAATTCGTGCCCAGCGCGAGGCGGTTGAGGCCCAGGAGGGGCATCAGGTACAGGCCCGCGCCGACCATGAATACCAGCTGCAGCAGGCAGATAACCAGGTAGAAGAAGAATTTCCCGGTGATCGCGGGGAACGTGGAACCGGAGATGAGCCGCAGCCGCAGCATGCTTCCGTCCTCCCGCTCCCGGATGAAGTTCCCGGCCAGGGGATAGAGGATGAAGAACATGGCAAACATGGACCAGGCCGGCACGTTGTGCTGAACGGCATTCACCGGTATTGCCCGGCTGTCTCCTTCCGTTGCATCCTTCTGCGTCACCTTGACCATTTTCCCCAGGTCGATTTTCTTTCCTTCCAACTTGGTTATCCCGCCGAACCGCGACTGTATTTCCGCCATGAACCAGTCCGCCTGGAGACCTGTCAGGATTCTCTCCAGCCCTCCCGCCAGGCTCTGGCGGTAGTTGGCCTTGATGACGGGATCGAAGAGGATCTGTAATTCCACTCTTGGCGACTCCTTCCCATCCTGCTCGCCGTCGGCGAAACCATAGGAGGCCAGAAACGCCTGCGCGGTTTGTTTCGTTTTCTTCCGGAGGGCCGCCCCGGCCTCGGCCGGAATGATCACCGCCGCCTTGTAGCGGCCTTTTTGCACCAGGGTTCTGGCCCGGTCCACCGTGAGGATTTTCCCCTCTTCTTTCGTGATGAGGCGGATGTTGCCCCCGGACTGGAGGGCCTCCTCAATACCTGAACCCAGCTCGCTCCTGTCCTGATCGACGAAAAGAACGTCCAGCCTCGTCTCCTGAAATTCCCGGAAGGTGTTGTCCTGAACGAGGGCCATCACGACCACCAGGGCCAGGGGCATGAGAAACAGAAGTGCCATGCCGCCCGGGTCGCGGATGAGCAGCAGGAGTTCTTTTTTCATGGTCGCCAGTATCTTCAATCGCGGATTCCCCTTCCGGTCAGGTGTAGAAACAACTGTTCCAGGTTATCACAACCGCCGTTTACGCCGAGCATCTCTTCCAGGGTGCCCGCGGCAACCAGCCGGCCTTCGTCGATGATGGCGAACCGGTCGCAGATTTTTTCCGCCTCCTCCAGGAGGTGGGATGAATAGACCATCGTCGCCCCCTCGGTTTTCATCTGGCGCATGTAGGCTAAAATCATGTTGCGCGACTGCACGTCCACTCCCGACGTCGGCTCATCGAGAAAGAGCAGCTTGGGCCGGTTGAGAAGGGCCGCGATGAGATTGAGGCGCCTCTTCATTCCGCCCGAAAAATGCGAAACCCGCATGTCCGCATTGTCCGACAGGCCGAACCCCGACAGAAGCCCCCGCGCCCTCTCCCGGATCTCCGATCCCTCCAGCCCGTACATCCGGCCGAAGTAGAGGAGGTTTTCCCGTGCCGTCAGGGAAGGGAACAGGGCGATTTCCTGGGGGGCCACGCCGATGCGGCTGCGGATTTCAGCCCCTTTCAGGCGGGCGTCCAGGCCGAAAACCCGGATGCTTCCCCCATCGATGCCCAGGAGTCCGCAAAGCGTCATGAGGGTCGTCGATTTGCCCGCCCCGTTCGGACCCAGAAGCCCGAAGATGTCGCCTTCGGAAACGGTAAAAGAGAGGTTGTCGACGGCGGGGCGGATTGAACCTTTGTAAATCTTCCTCAGTCCGGAAACCTCTATGATGGACGGCGTTGTCATGAAACCGCTTTCCTTAATTCCTTAAAGATGGCCTGTTCCCGGTCCGCAATCTCCAGCAGGATGGCGGACATGGCATTGTAGGACTCTCCCTCGCCGCTGCGGTTCTTGATGATCCGGGCCGCCATGACGGCGAATTCCCGCCAGCGGTCGCCGCAATCGGTCATGTCTCTCGACAGTTCCTGGAGCCGGGGTCTGTTCAATATTTTTGACGCTTCCTGGAGGAAGGCGGCGTAGATGAACCGGAATCCGGCGCCGCCGGTCCCGATCTCCTCCTGCATCCGGATGAACTGTCCCAGGTGCAGGGCGGCCTTTTTATCACCCAGTTTTGCCGGCCATCCCCGGATGTCCCGGGCAAGATAACGGATTCCCCGGACACCCAGAAATGGAATGGGAACACGGATCATTTCCCGGCAATTCTTTCGGATGCCCTTGACGATGGCGGTTGCCAGATCGATTTCGCCGGGTATTTTCACGGGATAGTACATTTTCCCCTTGGGTTGGAAAAGGCCCCGGGCCCAGCGGACCCTCATCAACTCGTCGTAACTCAAAGACTCCAGGTTCTCCATGACGGGATCGCTGATCGTGTAACGGCCGTTTTCCCGGCCCAGAACCACGAGATTGTGGGCATTGAAATGGAAACGGTAGGGCCGGGGGAAGTAGGACAGATGGAACACGCCGACCTGGAGCCCCACCGGAATGCGGCGGTCGAGGGCCTCGTCGAGGGCCGTCATGGACGCCGTCTTGTCCCGGAAGGTCTTCCGGTAGATCCTGATGCCGAGGAGGCGCGTGGCCCGCTTGAAGATCATGCCGGGGAGGGGCCGGAACGAGCTGACGGGAATCCCATTGTACTTGAGAAAGGGCATGTAGATGAAAAACAGGCCCGAGCCGATTCCGAAGGCCATGGCCTCGGAAATATGGATGCCGTAGTACCGGAATATATTCGCCGTCACGCCGTTTTCACAGTGTGCGGCCTGACTGTGTTTGAAGTCAATGATCATGGATTACCATCGGGAAGAGGTGTTTCACTGGCTTTATTTCACCTCCGAAAAAGGATCAGCCGTGTTTGTGCAATTCACCAGGTCCTCGACCGTAATGTTGAATGCTTCGGCATATTTCATCAGGGTTTCTTCGTCGAGCCGCCTGAACGACTCCGGTTCCAGGTGTGCCTTGACCTTCCTTTTCGGCAAACCCGTATAATCGGAGAGGAGCTTGATGTCGAACATGCACTGGGCCATGAAAAAGGCGAGCGGACTGGTTGCTCCCGCCTGCACCCGGGAGTAAACGGCCCTTGCCTGTTCGTTGATCTCTTCCCATGCCTGCATGAGGGCGGCGTTTTTGGGTTCCCACCCCGTACTCAACACCTGGACATACTCACCGTTCTCATCGACGGCATAGCAGAGGTCGCGGGTGCGTCCCTCCATGAGATGGTCGTCGTCCTGAGGTACCTGTTCCCGCTTCATCTCAACAGACCGTCATCAGCACGAAGGCGTAACTGAACCGGGAGCTCTCCGGTACCAGGGCCAGAATCTTCATGCCCCGATCGAGCCTGCCGGAGTAAAACAGTTCTTCCATCATCAGATAAATCGAGGCGCTGCCGATATTGCCCACCGTGGAGAGATTGGTGAACCATCGCTCCTGGGGAATTTGAATTCCCTGGTCTTTCATCTCGCGATCCAGGGGCTTCCGGAAATGCTCCGATGAAATATGGGGCAGCAGGAAGGCGATATCCCGGGGATTCACCCCCCGTTTCCGCAGGGTTTCGGCCAGCTTCTCCGTGCCGAGCTTGACGATGTGTTTATCCAGCAGCTTGACATCCTGCTTGATGGCGAAGGTCGAATTTTCCAGCCATTCCTCGGGGGAATGGTTCTTCCAGCTGACCAGTTTCCCTCCGCCGTTCCGGCTGCTTCCGGCGTACATGCATGTGGCGACTTCCCCGGCAAAGGAACAGGTGTCGATCGAATCGATCCGCAAAGACAGGCTGTCCGGCGGGTTCGGTCTGCTTTCCAACAGAACGGCCCCGGCGCCGTCGGAAAGCATCCAGCGCAGAAAATCCTTTTCAAAGGCGATGATGGGCCGCCGTTTCAACCGGCGGAGGCCGGCCAGTTCATTCTCGTAATGGCGCGACAGAAGCAGCGGCGAAACCAGCTCGGATGCCGCGCAGACGGCGTTGAAGGAATTGCCGCCCGCAATCGACAGCATGCCGTACTTGAGGGCGTGGATGCCGGAACAACAGGCGCCTGCCGTGGAAATGATTTCGAACGGCGGTGCGTCGAGGCAGCCCTGCACCATGGATGCGTGGGAAGGTAGAATCTGGTCGGGAATGGAGGTGCCGCAGCACAGGAGTTCCACATCCGAGATTCTCATGGACGAGTCCAGCAGGGAACGGATCGCGTTGGCCGTCAACTCGGCGTTGGTATGGGTGAAACGGCCCTGATCGTCAATGGCATAATAACGGGTTCGGATGCCGTTGCTTTTCAAAACGAGGTTACGGATTTTCGACGGCTGGCCGTCGATCCTGCCCAGGATGTTTTCCATGCCGTCATTGGAAACCGGTTCGTTCGGTAAAAACTTCGCTAATTTCGTAATATAGACCTGATCCGCCATCTATGTCCGTGTCGCCTTTTTTCTGAATGATTTTAATGCAATACCAAGAAGAGAATTTAAAGGGGATAGGATGACAAGGCCCAAAATCAGCTCGACAAAAAACAGGTTCAGCAACAAACGCCTGATCCGGGGACGCTTTGTGATCAACTTCGCCCATATTTCGAAAATCTTCTTAGCACGATTCTCCAGTCTCGCCAACGAATCATTTATCTCCGCTGCACCGAGTTTGTCCAGTTCTTCGCCGATCCGGTCCGTCCGGCCGGAGATCAGGGCGTCCGCCAGGACCCTTCCGAAGCGGGCGGCGCCGTCGATGTCGGCATCGGATATCCCGGGCTTCGGGAAAACACCCAGGTAGCGGTCCTTTTTCCCGTGGAACATCCAGTAGCCGATCGTTACGGCGCTGACCAGGTTGAGGGCCCGGTCGGTCAAGGTGATGTTGCCGGCGAGGGTTCCCCCGAGGGATTCCACGCCCCGCTCGACGCGTTCAAGGGACTTAACCCACATGTTGCGCGCTCCGATAACGGTCACCACCCGGCTTCCTCTCAGGAGCCCGGCCGCGTCCGGGCTTTTCAGAAACGCCGAGATGGGCAGAGACGGGGACAGATACCAGGGCTGGAAGGCCAGAACGATCAAATCGTACGGACCGGAATAGTCGGCCTCGAACGGTTTCAAATCGATCGGCATCTCCAGAACGGATTCGGGAAAAACATCCAGAAAAGCGTCCCGGGTCCAGGGAAAAGGGTAGGCCACCGCCGGCCGGAGTTCCATGTAATCGATGGAAAACCTGGAATCGGCGGCAAGGGGCGAAAGCAGAGAATCCACGACCTGCTTGAGCTGTCCCGTCTGGCTGTAATAGATGACCATTATTTTCTTCATAAAGGGAAAAGAACGCCTCCTCAAAATCCTGCCGGGATGCCGGCCTGCCGCTTTGAGCCGGGAATATATAGCAAGCACGATCCCTTATGTCAAAAAATATCCGACCTTGCCTTCAGGCTTCGAATATCGATCAACGAAAAAAGGAATTTTTGCCGTCAAAAACTGCTTTCGTGTAAAGGAATCCTGGTTTTCCTTTACACGGTTCTCCCCCTTCACTGCGGGCCGATCATCACAGGGCGATTTCGGTTTCCTAGGGAAGCATTCAGGAGGTTTCCGGTTTCCCGTGCAGGAGGTCCGACACGTTTTGGCGGTGATTGAGGTAGATGAAAGAGGCCGTCGCCACGGCACCCGTCGCTGCGGCCGCGTCGTACCCGGAGGCGATGACCGTGCCCGTCGCCAAAACGGCTACCATGCCGAAAGAGGCGATGAAGGGAATACGGCCGATCCCGTAAACGGCAACCCAGGCGAGGGCGGACAGTGCCGCCGCATAGGGCGCAAGGGGGATGGTAAAACCGAGGTATGCCGCCACCCCTTTCCCCCCCTGGAAACCGTGGAAGCAGGGAAAGCGGTTGCCCAGCACCAGCGCCAGGGCCACCCAGGGTGCCATTCCTTTCGGCAGAAAATACAGGGCGGCGAAGGACAGTGCCGCCGCCCGGATCAAATCGAGCAGAAGGACCAGAGCGGCCCAACCGAGCCCCGCTTGGCGCCGGACGTTCGTCGCCCCGGCGTTACCGCTGAAGCCGGACCTGGGGTCCCCTTTTCCCAGAACGGCAAACAGGATAATGGCAAAGTTTACGGATCCCGCCAGATAGGCCCCGGCCGAGATGATGACGAAGGGGATCATTCCCGCGTTTCCTCCCTTGATTGCAATACGGATGTCATGATTCCCGCTTTACCAGGGTGAAGACATGATCGTCCACCGTATCGTGGAATGCCGCAAAGTGCTCGCCGTCCACGGTCAGGCGGCTTTCGTGTTCCCCGATATTCCGGACCCTCACGCGTTGCCAGGCTTCCCCGATGGGCATGTCGAGGGCCTTCGTCACTCCTTCCTTGATGGACCAGACCCGCAGCGCGGCGGCCGGGACGCCCAGGGGGGACCGGTCGGCCAGGGTCGACTCCGTTTCTCCCATGTAGAGGTGCCTCGCCCTCAGGACCCGCCCGGAAAGGAATTCCACGTCGATCCCCATCGGTTCCCCTCCGCCGACGGCCACGGCGAAGCGCCGGTCATGGGAGAGCGAACAAAAAACGGATCCCCGGCTGGCTAAATCGGGACAGAACGGCCTTACGCCGTCCTCCATCATCGTGTGGATCGCCGATGCGGGGAACTTGCGATCCTGCCCGGCCAGTTTTCGCGCCAGGATTTTGAGGGCCAGGCGGCCCATCAGGTAATTTTTTTTTCTTCGGATTCCCATCCGGTCGAAACGCGTTCTCTCGCCGGCCGTCAGGGCATCGGCGGCAAAACCGGCGACCGCCGCCTCCTCGATGACGCAGAGCGCTTCGCAGTGCTTCCTGATTGTGGCCAGGGGATCGGTGCCGTCGAACCGGACCCATCCGGGCGGTCTGACACGCCCTCCCGAAACGTCCCTCATCTTCATGCCCCCGATGAATTCCCGCACCCTTCCTTCCGGATCGTAAATCGCCATGTCGAAGATCAGCTCTTCCTTCATGGCCGAAACGGGTAAAACCCGGCAGAAATAGGTCTCGCCCGGAACCGTCGGAATGGGGACGGCCCGCTCGCCGAAGCCCACGGGAAAGGCAACGATCCCGTGAAAGCGCTGGCTCCAGGCGCAGGCGATGTGCATGATTCCGTCGAAGGGGAAGGTCGAACCCAGGGGTGCCGCGGGAGCCGGGTATTCCGCAGCCCGGACCTGCGCCACCCCGCCGTTTTCGGTCAGAAGCACCTCGCCCTGGAGGTTCCGGTAGGCAGGGCCGAAGGGAATGAGTTTCCTGTAGAGCTGTTCCGCGGGAAGCCGGTAGACCATTCCCTCCAGTGCAGCCGCCAGGTCCATCGGAAATGCCGTGCCGGTCCACTCCGGCGCCGTGAAATCGACCATGGCGTGGATCTTTTCCCGCCTGATGCCTGCTTTCCCGGACGGGGAAACGGTCACCAGGCGGGCGGAGACGAGGCCCTTTCCGTCTGCCTTGAGGTCGTGGAAGACGATGCGCTCGCGGTCGTTTTCAGCGATTTCCAGGAACCGGTCGAAGGAAACGTTCCGCATGCCCGTCACCCTTGCCTCCGGCCTGTGCGCCAGCACGGTGGCGGCGAGCCCCTGGAGAATCTCGACGGCGGGGAAAATCGTTTTCCCCATGAAATGATGGTCCCAGAGGTAGGACGAAACGGGAAGGATCCGGGGAAGCCGGACCCATGCGTCGTCCCTGTCCTGTTCCGAACGGGGGGGCGTCTGTATCACGGGTTGTCCCTCCCTTCCATCCGAGTTCGTGCCTTCGCCATCAGGGCGGAGAGGGAAAAAGTTTCATCTGCGTAATCGGGCGTCAAGGTGCCCGCCGACTCGACGGAAATGGTGAAACGCTCCCGGGTATTGAAGAGAAAGCGCCCCGGGGGATAAAGCCGGCCGGTGTTGCGGATGACGACGACCCGGATGGGGGCATCGCAGAACTTCGCGATCCGGAAGGCCCCCCGGTCGAAGGCGCCGATCCGTCCGTCGCGGCTGCGGGTCCCTTCGGGGAACATGAAGAGATTTCCTCCTTCCGCCAGGTAGGTTTTCATCTTCCCTACCTGCTCAAGGAGAATCTCCGCCCCGGAATCTTCCGTAAAAGCGGGGATATAGCTGGATGTTTCGAGAATCCAGCCGAAAACGGGAACGCGGAAATAATCTTTTTTCACGACGGTCTTTTGCCTGGCGAACAGGGAAACGAACAGGATCGGATCAAGAAAGGAAAGATGGTTCGCGATGATGACGGATGACCGGATGGCGCGGACCTCGTCGGATACCTGCCAGGTCACTCTGGGTACGACGGTTCGGAGCAGGGCGAAGAAACTTCTGAAAAAAAGGTTATTTAACTGCTGGTAGGCGACGTCCCTTTTGTCCCTGAAAAAAAAAGAGACAAAATACAATGGAGAAAAGACGAGAATGAAACCGCCGATATAGTATGTCCACAGGATTGCCGTAATGGCAAAATCCGCCAATCTTTTCAAGACGTTCACCATTTTACACCACCGGATCGGTTACCCTTGGCTGATTTTCCTGATAAACAGGTTCGTGTTTACGCCGCCAAAGGCGAAATTCTGGACCGCGGCGGTCCGGATCGGATAATCCTTCACCTCGCGGCTGTGACGAATCATGGCGCAGCGTTCGTCGATCTTCGACAGGTTGAGGGTCGGTACGATATAGCCTTCCCGCATCAGGTGGAGCAGGATGATCGTTTCGATGACCCCGCAGGACCCCATGGTGTGTCCCATGTAACTCTTCAAACCGACTACGGGCGGATGATCGCCGTAGACATTGTGGATCGCCTGGGCTTCGATGACGTCTCCCATTTTGGTGCCCGTGGCATGGGCGCTGATGAAATCAACCTCGCCTGCGGATATGCCCGCGTCCCGCAGGCCGATCCGGATCGTTTCGGTGATGCCCTGAAGATTCGGCAGAATCAGGTCACCGCCGTTGTTGTTGCAGGAAAAACCGATGACCTCACCCAGTATCGTGGCCCCCCGTTTTCTCGCGTGTTCGTATTCTTCCAGGAGTACCGCCCCGGCGCCTTCTCCCACCACCAGGCCGTCCCGCTTTGCATCGAACGGGCGTGGGGTCTGATCCGGCGTGTCGTTGAAAGCCGTGGAGCAGGCGAGGAGGTTATCGAAAACGGCGACGGTCGTCGTGTCGTATTCGTCGGCGCCGCCGCAGAGCATGGCGTCCTGCATGCCGAACTTGATCATCTCGTAGCCGAAGCCGATGGACTGGCTGCTCGTCGTGCAGGCCGTGGAGGACGAAATGACCCGCCCCGTGATGCCGAACATCTTCGTGATGTTGACCGCCGTGGTATGGACCATGGATTTCAGGTAATCGACGGCGCCGATGGATCTCACGTCGCTCTGGGTGCCGCCGAAAAAGGTCTTGTATATCTCGCGCTGTACCGTGGGGCTGCCGTGGGTCGAACCGAAGGCGACGCCCAGGCGGCCGGAGGTGATCAAGTCCTGGCCGATACCCGAGCTTTCGAGAGTTTCCTTCGCTACCTGGCAGGCGTAATAGGCCACGGGCCCCATCGTTTTGCGGAACGAACGCTTGAAGTCGTAGGTGACCGGATAATCGACGGTGCCGAAGACCTTCGAATGAATGAAAGAAGACAGGAGACCGTCCTCTTTCAGGGGTTTGACCCCCGAGATGCCGTTTGTCAGGCAGTGAAGCATCTCCGCCCGGGTCCGTCCGATGGGGGTGATGGCCGAGCATGCCGTGATAACCACTCTTCTGTTCATTTGACTTCCGCTGTTCTAACCGGCAAAACCGGCTTCCTCGCCAAAGAGGCTATGTTGTCGTGTCGTGCTTGCTTCCATCAATATACCCTGTGCCGTCACGCTTGGATTCTTCGCTTCAGTCAGAATGACCGTGAACGTGAACCCGGTTGCGGTACGGTTGGGAAGCGGAAAAGTCACCACGCCGTCTTTTGTCATGAAACATTCTGCCTTATCCGTGCGAGGCCCTCGATGTAGTCACAGACCTGGTTGATGGTCCGGATATCCATGGCCTGCTTTTTCTCTTCCTGGGTCAGTTCCGAACCCAGCATCTTTTCGATCTGAAGGAGCAGTTCCACGGCATCGATACTGTCGAATTCGTGTTCTTCCCGCAGATCGTCGTCCAATCCCGGATTTTCAATTTCGAATTCCTTTCGGAAGATCTGAAGGATATGCGCTGTAATTTCGTCACGTGTCATGTCGGTTCCAATGCCCCCGTATCTCTTAATCAAATCCCAGCATTCCTGGTTTCAATCTACTCCGGAAACGTCTTCCAGAGGTGTACTGTTTTCGGATCGATCGCCACGGGTCTTCGCCGGGCGTTTAACGCGCAGTGCCTTGTGAATCCCCGGCAGATGATCGCCCCCGACTCGGCGTGGGTGATCGTGTAGTCGAATCGCAGTTTCACCCGTTCGATTTCCGCCGGGCGGGTGTAGACGAACATGGGATCGTCGTAACGCAGGGGTTTGCTGAAAGTGATTCCCAGTTCGATAATGGGATAAACATAGCCGCTCTCTTCGATTTCCCGGTAGGGATAGGATGCGTCCCTCATGAGGGAGGCCCGGCCGAACTCGAAGTAGCGCAGGTAATTGGCGTGGTAGACCACGTCGGAGCGGTCCGTGTCCGCGTAAAGGGTCCGTTGAAAGCAGCGGTGCCAAACCAGGCCCGTTTCCGGCTCCCGGACGTAACGGGAATGGTCGTGCAGCGGCTGAGGTTTGAACGGTTTCGGTTTCATTGGCACCCCCGGAAAACGATGCAGCAGTTGGTTCCGCCGAAGCCGAAGGCGTTCGATAAAGCGATTTCATGGTGCTGCCGGCGGGCTTCGCCCGGAACAAAATCCAGGCCGTTGAATGCGGGGTCCGCCAGGTAATTGATCGTCGGCAGGATCACGCCCCGCTGCATACCCTCGATCGTCAGGGCGTCTTCAACCGCCGCGGCGGCGCCCAGGGAATGGCCGATCTGGGATTTGTTGGATGAAATCGGTATATCGGCCAGGCGATCGCCGAAAACGGCCCGGAGGCAATCGATTTCCGTGCTGTCCCCGGCCATGGTGGAGGTCCCGTGGGCATTGATATAAGCGACATCCCCCGCCGAAAGATCCGCGTCGTCGATCGCGTTCCCGATGGCCCGGATCACCGTCTCCTTGTTCGGACGAGTGAAATGGTGGGCGTCGGAACTCCATCCGACTCCCATGATTTCGGCTCTGGCCTGCAGTCCGTGGGCTTTCAGCGTCTCTTCGGCGGCCAAAACCAGGATCCCCGCTCCTTCGGCCACGACAAAACCCTTCCGGTCCACGCTGAAAGGCCGGGAGGCCTGGGACGGGTCGCCATGGGCCCGGTCGTAGGGATGGATCTTGATGGTCGCGTTCATATTGGCGAAACCGTGGAGGATCTCCGGGATGATCGGCATATCGACTCCTCCGGCCAAGGCGAAATCGCAGTCGCCGTCGCGGATCATCCGAGCGCCCAGGGCCAGGGCGTAATTCGCGGAAGCGCACGCGCCCTGGGGTGAAAAGATAGGGCCCGTAAAGCCCAGTTCCATTCCGGCTTTCCCGGCGGGCAGGTTGGCGCAGATATTGGGGAGGAGGTAGGGGCTGACCTTGAGGGGGCCCTGGTCCCGCAGCTTTTCCACGGCGCACCGGAAGGCGTCGGTGCCGTTGATGGCGGAGCCGATCAGGCAGGCGGTTTTCGGGGCGACGCCGTTGTCCATGATCAATCCCGCATGTTCCAGCGCTTCCCGGCAGACCGCCATCGTCAGAATGACAAAGGCCGCATTCCAGTTATAGACTTCCTTTTCATCGGCCAGGCCCAGGTGCAGCGGATCCCAATCCGGTATTTCACCCACGACGTGGCTCAGGGTTTTGACATGGCAGCGGGTAACCGTGCGGAAACCGGCCTCCGCTTTCACCGCACGCTCCCAGGTCGTGGAAAAAGTCCTTCCCAGGGGCGTGGCCGCGCCGTAGCCGATAACGAAAACCCGTCTGTTCTTGGGTGCCTTCATGGTCCGATTGAATGATCCCTTTCCCGGTGATGGTTCAAGCTGTCCGGTGCAACACCAGGCAGGCGTTGCAGCCGCCGAATCCGAACGCGTTTTTCAGGACGTATTCCTGCTCCAGCTTCCTCGTTCCTTCGGAGACACAGTCGAGGGGGAGTTCCGGGTCCGGCCGGTAATTGATCGTCGGCAGAACCCTTTCCCGCATCATCCCTTCCATGGCCAGGATCAGCTCGATGGCGGAGGAAGCCCCCATGGCGTGACCCGTCTGGGACTTGTTGGCCGATACGGGGGGAATGCGGTCACCAAAAACATCCCGCAGGGCCTCCCATTCGACCTTGTCGCCGATTCTGGTCGATGTGCCGTGGGCGTTGACCGCGTCAATCTCCGACGCCCGCAGCCCCGCGTCGGCGAGACTGCCGGAGACGCAGCGCCGGACCGTTTCGAGATTCGGCGCCACGAAGTGATGGGCGTCGGAGGTCATGGCCCAGCCCGCTATTTCCAGGGAGGACTTCAGGCCGTGAGCCGCGGCGAAGTTACGCCCGGCGATGATCACGCAGCCCGCCCCTTCGGAGACCACAAAGCCGCGCCGGTTTCGAGAAAAAGGGCGGCTTGCCGCTTCCGGCGCTTCCTCCGGCTGGTCCTCTTTCGGCCGGTAGGCCCCGTTCATCGTGGCGAATCCTCCCACGATGGGTTCGACGAGGGGAAAATCAACGGCGCCGCAAACGGCGACGTCGGCCATGCCCTGCTCGATCAGAAGCGCCCCCATGATCACGGAGGTGCTTCCCGTGGCGCAGGCGGTGATCGTTGCCGTAATCGGTCCCGTCGCTCCCGTCATGATCGATACCTTCCCGCCCACCATGTTGATACAGGAATTCGGGTTGGTGAAAGGGTGGGGGAGCTTTCCACCGGATACGAGAAGCCTGTCCGCCCGCAGGACGGCGTCAAGGCCGCCGATGGCGGAACTGAAGGTAACGGCCACCCGGGGTGACAGGGCCGGGGTGATTTCAATTCCGCTTTTCAACAGCGCCCGGTGAACGACCAGCATGGCGTACCTGAACAGGGGCGACGTCCACTGCACCATGTCCCGGGCGGCGAGAAAAGGGTAGATCCCCGTATCGATCTCCTCCACTTCTCCGGCGATCCGGACGGGAAATCCGTCCCGGAGAGGAAAACGGGTCAGGGGGCCGATCCCGCTGGCACCCGATGCTGCGCGCTCCCACTGGTCCGGCATATCCAGCCCCAGGGGCGATATGGCGTCGTAGCCGAGTATCACCGGCCTTTTCCTCTCTGTCCCCATCCTTGCCGCAGCACTCATGAACAGGGGTTACCAGGGAATGAACCGGTACAGCTTGGCGAACATTTCGTAGACTTCGATCCAGTTCTGGAGGTCTTCCGTCGAACGCAGATGATCCCGCTTGTTCACCATGATCCAGCTCATGTGGGCCGCTCCGTCCTTGCAGGTCGAACAATCGCGGGTTTCGGACGTGCAGCACCGGTGCATGGTCTTCAGATCGGAAGCCCAGCGGATGAAACGGATGAGCCTTTTGGGGCGCGGGTTCCGTGTGTCCAGCGGTTCCGTCACGGAGGGACACTCGTTCCAGCCGAAGGACCGCCCCATCATTTTACCCGTGGTGATGACCTCGTGATAGTACCGGCACGAAATAACCGTCCGGGGATAGCGGTCGAGCATCTCGTCCATTTCGCTCCGGACATCCCGCAGTTTTTCCCCGCTCCAGGAGAATCCGTCCACGTCTTCATCGTTCGTCAGGAGCTGGAAATGAACCTTGAGACCCGCGTCGGCGATTTTACGGACCACCGATTCGAGTCGTCCCACCTGCTTTGCCGTAATCGTGTAAAGGTAGTAGGTATAGGGATCACCCTCGTAATGGCGCCGGGAAACGGCGAACGTATCTTTCCCCCGGAGGATCCTTTCGTCCTCCTCGTCCCCCCACAGGGAAATGCCCACCATCATGTCGGGAAAGCGGTCCCGGGGGATCTTGATCTGCCCGTTGGTTGCACAGTAGGTGGGCAGAAGGCGATGAAAGGCCTCGATCCGGTCGAGGTACAGGGTTGGCTCGCCGCCGATCAGGATGGCCAGGTTGACCCCCCTTTCCTTTTCCCGGCCGACGAAATCGTACCATTTGGCGAGCTCCATCTCCTCGAGAGCGGCTTCGTGCTCGTTGGAGGAAAAGAAGAAGCACCCCTTGCAGCGCAGGTTGCAGCGGTTCGTTACATCGTAGATGGAGCTGCGGATATTCAGGCTGGCGATTTTCCGGTAACGCTCGTGCCAGGATTCATCCAGTAAAGAACTGACCGTTTTCATAAAAATCTTCTCATTTTATTCCTGCCGTCCTGTAAAGCGGGCGCAGAAACCCTATCTGTTGGGGCCCGCGTTCGGTTTGGCGGGCGGTTCTATCAACCTGTTACAAAGATTTTCACCCTTTTCGTATCCCATGACCCAGACTGCGAGATACGTATCGACGTAATCCAGCCAGGACCGGAAGGTTTCCGGATCGGTTACATGACGGTAGAGGCGGGCCGTGACCACGGCGCTGCCGGAAGCGTAATGGCGGCAGTCTTCGCAATCCGTGTCGGGTACGCAGCAGGCCGCGCTCCGGTCCCAGGAGAGATCCGACCGGTACTGGCGGAAGGTACGGCCCAGACCGATGTCGGTGGAACCGTTCATCCTCGGGTAAGAACATTCGTAAAGGTCATGCAGACCACAAGGCTCCGTGTGGGCCACCACATTATAAGGAGAAAACAGGGTGTTCTCCGGGTACCTCGCCAGGATATCCATCATGGTCTGCCTGGTCCGCAGAAGCGATGCCGCATCGTGCCTGAGTTCCCCTGTATAACCCACCGGCGAAGAAAACATGTTGAAGGTTATCCGGCATCCGCGGGAGGCGATCTTGTCCATGACCCCGTAGATTTCGCCGATATTGTTCCGGGTGAACGTGTAGACGAAGACCGCCCGGGGATCGCCGGCATAATTATCGAGCTGTCTCTCCAGCAGGTTCTTTGCCCGCCGGATGCGGAAACTCGTCTCGTCGTTCCCCCAGACGGAAATATGGATCCGGTACCCCACGCCCTCGGGAATCCGGAGATAACCGTTGGTGGCGATGCTGCCCAGAGGCATTTCCTGGAAACAGACCTCAAGCAGCTCCGGCACCAGCGAGGGCTCGGCGCCGGCCAGGACGACGTAGGTGATCCCCCTGAATTTCTCGTCCTGCATCAGTTTGCGCCAGGCTTCGGGATCGCCGTTGTCGACGGCGAACTGTTTTTGCCCTTCGTAGTAATAACATCCGTCGCAACGAATATTACAGCGGTTGGTCATGTCATAGGTCGATTCCCGGAGAAAGAAATATTTGCGCACTTTTCCCCAGCGGGAAGAAATCTCCGGATCGGCCAGGATTTCGGAGAACTTCCATTTTTTTTGCTCGGTATTCCCGTTCAAGGGGGTTATGACCTGCGTCGTTTCCATGAATCCGCTGCCGGCTCTCTTTCCGTCAAGCCTGTTGTTTCTGTTCGATATACTCCGCGATCATGCGGATGTTTCTCAGTTTCGGATAGTCATCCTCGTCAATGGTGATTCCATATTCATCTTGCAAAACCAGGACCACCGTCGCCAGATCCATGCTGTCCACTCCCAGTTCATCCACAAGATCAAGATCGGGATCGAATGTGTCGGGTGTAATGTCCTGCAATTTCAATTCGGTGATGACGATCTCGGCTACACGAATGATCAGGGCCTTATTTTCCACACTCACGGGTATCCATTCCTCCTCCTTATTAAAATGACGGCACTTTGAATCGATCAAAGACCTTCCGGTCAGCAAACTCCTTTATCCCGCCTTTCGGTCATCGGAAACCGGAACCGCTTCCGGCAGGATCCCGGCAGAGATCACACCGCTGCACACCGCTTTCCCATCCATGGACACCTTGAACGGGTAGGCGAGCTTCCCTTCCTGTCCGGACATGGAAAACGCCAGGGTCAGCATGTCATCCGGCTTGACGGGCATCCTGAACCGGATCCGGTGCATTCCAAAGACCCGGATGCGCCTGCCCCTGCCGGCTTCCTCAGCCAGGACCGCGTCTTTGACCATGGACAGGATGGCAATACCCGGCAGAATCGGCTCGCCGGGGAAATGACCGGAAAACCAGGGAGATCCGCTTTGCGCCGAGGCGCGAATAAACGCTTCGGAGCCTGGCGGGCCGGTTTCTCGATATATGCGGTGCCAATGTTCAGTCATATCCATTCAATGGAGCGCAGCGCGGATTTGGCCGGGGTCTGCTTAACCGTGACCTCATACCATTGATCTTCGCCTGTATCAATAGGTTTTTATACATCATAACGCCGGAAGATCATTGATCAACCTCCACTGCCCGTGCCATGACCGGCCGTCCCAGGAGTTCAGCCAGGGGAATTACCCGTATGCCTTCCCTTTCCAATCCGTCGAGAATCGAAGCCGTTTCTTCCAGCCAGGTCTGTACGGGAACTCCCCTTCCCGGGGGGACATCGTGCAATACGATGATGTCGCCGGGACGGACCTTTTTCAGGATTCGTCCTGCCATTCCCCGGACGAACCGGTTGCCGCCGTCGTAAGCCCGGCAGGAGAAATTGACGCAGAAAAGGCCCTGCCGGCGCAAAACAGGCCCGAGCCTCGGGTTCGTGATTCCCACGGGGGGCCTGAAGGCCAGGGGAACGACGCCGTAGGGGCGCAGACTTCTCTGGGCTGCCGCCACTTCTTCTTCAAGACGTTTCATCGTTCGAAACATCAGGAACACGTCGTGACTGAAGGAATGATTCCCGATGTCATGGCCCTCACGGAGAATCGCCGAAATGAGGTCGCCATGAGCATCCGCCCTCGTTCCGGTCACGAAGAAAGTGGCCTTCACCTGGTATCGGCAAAGGAGATCCAGAAGGAGGGGCGTGGTTTCCGGGTCGGGTCCGTCATCGAAAGTAAGCGCCGCCACCGGTCTGCCGGTGTCTCCCCGGCTGTAAACGGGAAGAAAGAAACCCGCCGTCGGAAAAAACGGCGCCCCCAGGCAGATGCCGATGTAAGACGCCAGGGGAATGACCGCCAGCAGGGGATGAAAGACCGCAAGCAGCGCCGCCAGGGCAAGGGCGGTCAAACCGGATACGCCGGCGGGGGACATGCCCCCTTTTTCCGGTTTCCGGCCGGTCATCGGATCATGTGCTCCCACAGGGGGCCCACGTGACCCCGGGTGTAAAGCCGGGAGAGGACCCGGGTGGTTTTTTCCGCCCCGGAGCCGACGAGCCAGTTGCTTTGCCCTTCCGTGTGGTTCGCGATCATCTTCATGGCTTTCTCCCTGTCCAGCGCTGAGGACCAGTAGAATGTGGGGTTCAGCAGATCCGTTTCCGGATGGATCTGTCCCTCCCGCAGGGCCAGGTCGTACAGGTCCGTATGCGGATAGATCCGTATCCCGCCGAATATGAAATAGACGGCCTTTTCCAGGCTCCTGGAATGGTCCAGTGTTTCCTGCAGCGTGGCTTCGCATTCGCCGGGGCCGCCCAGCATGAGGTAATGGGCGATATAAAGACCCGCTTCCAGGGCAAGACGGTGGGCGTTCCGGACGTCTTCGAGGTTGAACGGTTTCCGGTACGCCGCCAGCATGGGGTTGCTCAATGCCTCCGTTCCGAATTCCACGTGCCGGAGACCCGCGTCCGCAAGGATCCGGTAATAATCCTCGGGCGGCTTGGTGGGAGTGAAGAAGGCCCCCCAGGGTATGGAAACGCCCGCTTTCCGGAAGGCCCTGGCAACGGCCAGACTGTGCTCGTAATGGCCGTTGAAGGTCGAGTCGGTCATGTAGAGGTAGCGCGCTCCGGCATCCTGGAGCATGCGGGCCGTCCCGGCCGCTTCCTCGGGAGGGACGAGACGGAACGTTTTTCCCTCGATGTGGGGGTAGGTGCAGTAGATGCACCTGAAGGGGCAACCCCGCTTTGTCTGCAGGTTGAGCATGCCCCCTTTCTTCAGGTAGAAGGACGTGTAGGGACGATTGGCAAAAGGTCCGCGATGGAACGTACCCGGCCAGGGTTCCGGGAAAAGCACGGGTTCCCCTTTCGTTAAAATGCCCGGGAGGCCGGAAGTCGTCTCATTTTTTTCCAGCGCATCCAGCAAAAGGGGCAGACGTTCCCCTTCCCCGATGACGCCGAAATCCGCGTCGAGCAGGCGCATCCATTCTCCCGGGAGGATCGTGAAACCGCTTCCTCCAAGGATGACCTTTGCCCTGGTATGGAGCCGGATGAGGCGTATCAGGTCGCCGATGCCTTCGGAGAAACTTTTCACGTTCGTGGCTTCCGTATTGTCGATGTTCCGGATTGACAGGCCGATGAGGTCGGGCTGTTCTTCAGAAAGAATGCCCGCAAGGGTTCGGTTTTCCCCCAGGTCGTTCAAATCGACGATCATGACCTCGTGGTGCGGGGGAACGGCGTGGGCGACGTAATCCAGGCCGATGGGATAAGCGGGGTAAGGATCTATCATGGTATTGGTTGAAATCAGCATGATTTTCAACGGAGTTCCTCCAGCACTTCCCGGCTGAAACGCTCCTGGCCGATAATGCGTCTGATGACTTGGAACGCCCCCAGTGTGGTTCCCATGATTCCGGGGGCGAGGATGTTCTGGCCGGCAAAGAAAAGCCCCTTGAGGGCCGGCCGGCTCAGAAAGGCCGTCTTCATCAGCTGTGAGGACGAGCGTCTGATCCCGTAGGCCGACCCGCCTGGACTTCCAACCCAGTCCCGGATGGTCAGGGGGGTATAAATATCGACGATTTGCTTCCCTTTCAGGGGGCCGAAAAGGGCCGTCGCTTCGGCGATGAATGCGCCCGCCCTGTTTCTTTTTTCCTGTTCGTAGTCTTCGCCCCGCTGCCCTGACCGGGTTCTTTCCCAGGGATGCCATTCCTCGATGCCGCTGGTGGCCATCATGGTCAGGAGATGCGTTCCCGGTTGACTGCCTTCGCGGATCTGGTGGAACGATCCCCGTGCAAGGGAACCGTCCGCTTCAGGATGAAGACGGAAAAGATTGTAAGGGAGCGTTTCGTGGGCGCTTCCGTCGACGGCCAGCGTTACGACGAACAGGCCTTTGGTGTTTTCGAGCCGGTCGATCCGCTCTGCCTGGTCGGACCGCAGCACGTCCGCGGGCAGCATGGGCGTGATATTCTGAGGATGGACGGCGGCAATGATGGTATCCGCGTCGATTTCACGGCCGGAGTGAAGACGTCCCCCCGTGATCCGGCCCGGTTCGGTGAGAATGCGTTCGACGCCGTCGGCAACCACCAGTTGCCCTCCCAGCTTGCGGAACCGCCCGACGAACGCTTCCGCCATCCGGAGGCTGTCGCCCCGGAGCCGCCAGGATGACAGGAGATAAGAGGAGAGGACCAGGTAATAGTAAAAAAGGGGGCATTCCTGAAGGGACAGTCCGATCAGCGTGGAAGGAACACCCAGGACGCTTTTCAGGCGTTCCGAACAACCCAGGCGGACGAGGTGTTCCCCCATGGAGGAAAAACTCTCCACGGAAACGGGCACTCCCTCCGGAGACAGAAGCATGTCCAGGCGGGCGAAGCTGTCACTGACTTCCCTCAACTGTCTCGTGACCGCCGTGATCTGTTTGCTCTCTCCCGGGAAGGCCCGCATCAGGTTTTCTGCAAAGGCCGGCAGCCCCTCGGGTAAATCGAAATGAAAATCGTCGAAGATGTAGCGGTCGATGGGGCCTGCCGTTCCCATGCGTTCCAGAGGGATGTTTCCCGTCACGCCCAGGTAATCCCACAATCGCCGGAGAGGCTGTCCGGAAGCCAGCGATCCCAGATAATGCACCCCGACGGGGCAGTCGAAACCCCGGCGGCGGTAGCCGCGCATCAGGCCTCCCGCTCCGGCGTTTTTTTCGACGATCGTCACGGAATGCCCCAGTTTCGCCAGGATGATACCCGCCGTCAAGCCGCCGACACCGGAGCCGATGATGAGAATCTTTCCCGGGTCCCGGTTCTGCTTCAGCATGGGGTTACCTCCAGGGCCGTTACGTGGCGCCCGAACCCGAGGATGAGGATGCCCCGTCCGCCGAGATCGGCGGGTGTTCGTCCGCAGAGCCCCGCGGGCACCATTCCCTTTTCGACGAAAAGAACGGCGAGAACCGTCGCCACGGCGGATGCCGACGCGCATTCGCCGACAAAACGCCGGTAATCGACAAGAGGATGCGGATAATCCGTTCCGGCAAGAAAGGTCTCCTCCTGGCGTTTTGCCTGCTCCCTGAACGACGCGGGGATCCCCGACAGAATCAGACCGAATCGCTCCCGGATGCGTGCAGCTCCTCCCAGTTCCGCGATGAGTTTCCTGATGACCGATTCACCGGCGTCGGCAAATCCCGTGAAAACCGGGGCCACCCGGCTGGTCGCCCCTTCTTTTTTCCGCTTCAGGTAAAGGGCGCCGCCGCCGTCCGTGGCCCGTTCCGCCGAGGATGCCTCCGGATCGAACAGGGGAGACAGATGCTCGTTGTATTCATCGGCTCCCACAAGGAGGAAGGGGTCCTCGCCGCACAGAAGGCCGGCGGAAAAGAGGGCCTGTTCGAAAGATCCGTTGCATCCGGTGATCGTGATGTTCGGACCCGGGGCATGAAAATGGATCGCCGCCTGGCCCGCCGGCGCATTATGGACCGATCCGATAAAATCGGTGGGACTGGAGAGCCGTTCATCCGTTTCGAAGAGCTTGGCCAGAAAATCATGGGTTTCGGAAAGGGCTCCCCAGCGGGTGCCGAAAAAAATCGCCCGGGGCAGGTTCCCCTCCCGCTTCCCCGCACAGGCGGAGATCCCGAGAGAAAGCACCATCCGCGACAGCCGCTTCAGACGGCGCACGGCCTTGGCCGGGAGATGCTTCGACATGTCGGAAGACGGCACCATCCCCTTCAGGTTTTCTCCCCGGCTTAGCATGTCAAGGGTCCGGTCCGTATCGCCCGCCCCGGTGAGGCAGGACCGGCCATGGACGTAAAAAGGAATGGATTCGCCGTTTTCCCGGACGCGGACGGGTCCTTTCCCGTTCCCGGCGTGTCCCAGAACCAAAACGGCGTTGTTGCCGCCGAAACCGAAGGAATTGACCAGGACCTGCCTGACATCGGTCGTCTGAAAAGCATCCATCGGTGACAGGGGGATTTCCGGATCGGGGGTCTGAATTCCCACGTTGGGCGGGATAAATCCTTCCCGTACGGCCAGGGCGGACACGGCGGCCCCCATCGCCCCCGCCGCGGCCAGGGAATGTCCCCAGGCCCCCTTCAGGGAAGAGGCGGGCGGTACGGAACGGCCGTCGAACAGGGCACGGACGGCCCGCCCTTCGGCAAGATCGTTCTCGGGGGTACCGGTCCCGTGCAGATGAATGTAATCGATTTCCTCCCTGAGCACGCCGGCGTCGGCAAGCGCCTTTTTCATGGCCTGCCGCGCCCCCTCCCCCGAGGGATGCGGTGCGGCCGGATGATGGGCATCGCAGGTCAGGGCGCCGCCGAGAAGTTCCGCAACCGCCCCGTCAGGGGGAACTGCGGCCGCCGTCAACAGGAACATGGCCGCCCCTTCGCCCACGGACATCCCCTTTCTACCCGAATCGAAGGGATGGGCTCCACCGGGATCGACAAGCTGGAGGGAATGGAAACCGTAATAGGTCAGCCGGCAGAGGGCGTCCGCTCCTCCGGCCAGGACCCGCATCGCCTTTCCAGAACGGAGCAGTTCCAATGCGATCTTGAGAGCCGCGGTTCCCGACGAGCAGGCTGTCGAAACCGTCAGTACCGGTCCCCGGCAACCGAAGCGGGCGGCAATCGCTTCCGCCACCGATCCGGCCGCATGGTGACGATAGAGGACGGGATCTTTTTCCCCCTGTTTCAGGTATTCCTCCGTTGCGGTCATCCCTCCCGTTGTGGTCCCGACCACCACGGCATCGGGTGGACCGCCGGCTTCCTTCAATGCCTCTTCGGCCGCCATCATCGCCAGGACATGGGTGCGGGGCAAGTTCCCGTGGGGGATGGGAAAAGGAATTTCTCCGACCGGCAAGGGGACATGGGCGGAGGGAAACAGTTGGAGGGGGGTAAGGGCCGGAACGGCTTCTCTCAGGGTGGAAAGGTTTTTCTCGATTCCTTCACCGAAGGGGCTGACGATCCCCATCGACGTGATGAAAATACGCAGGCCGTTCAATCATTTTTCTCCGACCGATTCTGGTGGACGTGTTCCGCCAGAGCCGCCAGGGAGGCGAACACCGCCATGCCCAGCTCTTTGGTATCGATGATTACGCCGTAATCCTCTTCAAGCATCATGACCAGCTCCAGGACATCGATGGAATCCAGGCCGAGGTCACCCCCGACGAGCTGGGCATGAATATCGATCTCTTCAGGTTTGACATCGATCAGGTTTAAGGTGGTGATGATCTTGATTTTCAGTTCTTCGATTAATTCGTTCATAGTATTCCTTCTGTCCGATATGCACGCCTGTGAAAAACGCGTTCCGCGTTCCGGGGAAAGGGCGTGCCTCGTCGGGACCGATTAATATTTCCGCTCCTCGTTACAGACTGGGACCACATTTTCCGGTCCGAGGATTTTTTCGAAGGTGATCTTGACCAGCCATTTCATCAGGGCCGTCGCATAATCCCGGCCGGCCATGTACATGCCGATGAAGAACACCAGGTTGGACAAACCGTACACCAGGGGGCCGCCGAAAACAATCACCAGGGGTTTTCCCGCCTGAACGGAGATCCACCCCAGGACGGCGATGACCGGCCAGCAGATCACGTAACTCAATAGAATGAGAAATAAACCTGCCATCACCCGGGGAGCCGGCCGATTCGTATATACACGAAAATCGCCCCCTTCCGCAATGGCTTTTCTGATGTCGTTCCGGCGGAGGAGGGATGCCGCGATGCGCCTGACGAGCCGTTTCATCTCTTAACCCCTTTTCCTTTTTCCTGTGGGCAGGGAGGAACTCATGACAATTCCCTGCCGAGAAAGGGTTCAAAGTGGAACCACTCGAAAGGAGCTTCCCGGACCATTTCCTCCAGATGGTCCGCATAGACCTGGGCCGCCCGGCGGATGACGTTTTGCCGGTCGCTTCTCTGGGCGGTCTTGAGATGCAGGGGCGGAAGAATGCGGAGGCGATAGGTCCGGCGAGCCTCGCGATAGGCGAAAAAGATGTAAATCGGCGTGCCCGAAAGAAGGGATAATACAAAAGGCGCCTCGGGAAGACGGGCTTCATGACCCAGGAAGCGAACCGGGACATAACGCTGTTCCTCCCACCACCTCCGGTCTCCCGTCATGGAAACGAGCCCACCCTTTTTCAGGAAATGAATTCCGTCGACCAGGTCCGCGGGGGAAGCCCCGTCGGGGGCCACGGCGACAATCTCGATTCCCCGGGCGGCCAACTCCTGTTTCTGCCTTCCCTCGATCTGCTCCTTGTGTTTCCGTCCCAGGTACAGAAGCAGCTTCATGTCGGGATAGACCCCGCCGTAAAGCTTGAGGAGCATCTGGGCGGCCAGTTCCCAGTTTCCCAGGTGGGACATGAGGAGAATTCCTCTTCCCTTCTCCTCGATGGCCTGTTCGAGGTGTGCCGCGCCGTCCCGGACTATTTCCAGGGGGTAATCTTCATCGGGAAGCAGGCGGTCGAGAAAAACATGGGTGAAGCGGTGAAATTGCTTCCAGGTGCAGAAGAGGTGATAAGCTCCGCTCCGAGCCGGGAAAAGCGCCCGGTAGAACCGGGTGCTGACGGCGACGCGGGAAGGAAACAGGAAGAAATAACCCGAGGCAATTCCCCAGGCGACGAGGCGGAACAGCCACAGCCCCAGTCCTTTCGACAGAACCGTTAAAATTCGGTAAAAGCGATCTTTCACCCTCGCTCCTTGTAATGCTCCCGGTTATCCTTTTTCCTCATCTCTTTGCCTGGCCCGTGCGATAAGCCAGGTCTCCTCCCAACCCGGGGCGCTGGGCTCCGCCAGGATCACGTGAAATCCGGATGCGGACAGAATGCCCCGCACCTCTTTTTCCGTCCGGAAGCGGGAATCGCCTTGTGTCATCCTGATCCTCGTTTTTTCCATCCACCGCTTCCAGGGGAAGGCGTTTTCCGAAGGAGCCGTCATCCGGATGATGATCGTCCCATCAGGCGTCAGTTTTTCCCGGAGCCGCATCAGGGTAAGGCGAAGCTCTTCGTCCGTGATCTGGTGAATCACATCGATCAGGAGGGCCGTGTCGGCCTGTCCCGGAAAACCCGGGATGTCGGGGGCACGGCCGACCTGGACGTTACCGCGGGATCCGATGACGCGTGAGGCGATGGAAACCCGCTTCCGGTCCGGGTCGATTGCGTAGAGGCGGGCCTGGGGGTGGAGTTCCAGGAGCCATGCTGCGGCGACGCCGAAGCCGGTTCCGATGTCGATGATGGTTTGCGGCGATCGCAGGAAATCCGCCAGGCGCGGGAACATGGGATCCATGAGTATCTTGAAACGGGCGAAAAGCCGGGGATAACCCTCCATGTGGCGATAGCGCCCAAGAACCCGGGACAAGTGCTTTCTCGATCCGGCGACCAGTTTCTCTTCGGGAAATGTGACGGGGGCAAGAACCCTTTTCAAAAGCGGCGGGGCGATCATGACGGCTCCCAGGAAAGAATAACCGATTCCCAGGGACAGGCCGAGCCCCGCGTTTTTCAGCAGGGCGTTGTCCGACAGAGCCAGGACCGCGACCCCGATAAACGTCGTGGAAAAGGAAAGGAACACGGACAGGCGGACAAGTCCCAGGGAGGGATGGTCATCACGGATATACCGTTGACCGGAGCGTACCAGGTAAAGGGCGTAATCCGTTCCCATGCCGATCACCACCACGGAAACCATGACCATCGGGATACCCAGGGGCTCCCCCATGAGATTCAGGGTTCCCAGTGTGCAGATCATGGCGAACAGGGTCGGCAACAGGCCGATCAGGGCCAGCTTCCAGTCGAATAATACCAGCAGCGCGATCAGGACCGTGACGGCTCCCACGATGGCGGCCATCCGCAGGAATGCGGACGACAGGATGGAGCCCAGCCGCTCGCCGAACAGGGTGGGATCGAACACTCTGGCCCGGCCCGGCCCGGAAAATTTCCGGAAGAAGGTTTCCCCGTCATAGGCGGGACCGGGGGTCAGGGTCGCCACCAGAAACCAGGCGGAACGGTCGCTGTTGGAAGAAATCCCGAGCATGCGGAAAAACCGCTCCGGTATGTTCACATGCCCCGCGCCTTTTTCCTGCATCAGGCTGAAGAAGGGAGCGAAGGCGGCGGAAGAAAATCCCAGGGGAACGGATGCCTCGGCGACGTTTCTCTTCAGATCTTCGATTCTATCCGGATTCCAGAATCGCTCCCAGGCGGCAAGGTTCCGCCGCGTCAATTCCTCTCCGGGGAAAATCATGGAGGGAACGAAAACCCGGGAAAGGTTTTGTTCCTTCACCTCCCGGTCCAGCATCAGGGCCAGGCGGTCGCATTTGTCCTGCAGGTCCCGCGGGGTTTTCCCCTCAACCAGCAGGTAAACCCTGCTGAAAATATCTCCCCAAACCTTCCGGACCAGCTGTTCCGCCTGGATGGTTTCCGGTGAGACGGCGTTCATCGCCGCGGGATTGACTTGAAAATCCGGTTTGGCGAAAAAGAGCATGACCACTCCGAAAGCGAGGGCCGCACCGGCTTTCCACGGGGAGCTCGAAGAAGCCAGCTTGTTCACCATCCCCTGGAGGGGCAGCAGGGGAGGCCGCTGCGCCGGGGGAAGGACGGGGAAAACCAGGGGAAAGACAAGGTGGACGAAAATATAGGTGAACACGACGCCGAGTGAAGCGAAGCTGCCGATTTCCGCCAGGGCGGGAAAGCCCGAGAAGGAAAGGAAAGCAAAGCTTCCCGCCGTTGTCAGCATGGCCAGAAAACCCAGGTTCCAGACTTCTTTCGTCGCTTCCATGCCCCGTGTTTCATAAGGACGGTCCAGAAACAAAAGGTAGGTCAGACCGTAGTCCACGGTAAAGGAGATGATCGCCCCGCCGAAGCCGATGGCCATGAGGGAAATGGACGAATGGAAAAGGGAATAGACGAACAGGGCCGTCATGGTTCCCGCAAAGGCGGGCAGGAGGGACAAAAGACCGATCAGGGGCCGTGGAAAACAGACGAGCAGAAGTATCGCAATGGCGATCGTGGAGAAAACCACCGCCCGGCGGACGTTCTTCTTTGCGTTGGTTTCGTTGTCCAGGGCGGCCCGATAGGCCCCCACTGGGGTCAGGATGAGGGCGCCCTCCGGGCCGTACTTCTCTTGCACCTCTTGGGAAATTCTTTCCATGAGGTCGGTGATCCCCTGGGCCAGGCGGGTATCCATTCCGGAGCCCCTGGGTTCGGCCATGACGAGAAGGTGTTTTCTGTCCTGCGACAGGAGATGCCCTTTATAGATTGCCGCTCCTTTTGCGGGGGCGAGGTCGGACAGGCGTGAGAGGACAAGGTTTCGCAATCCCAGCGGATCACTGGAAATCAGGGACGCCTGGCCGATCCCTTCCAGATTTCCGAAAGACGCCAGATGCCCCTCCAGGATCTCTTTGACCTTTTCCGGGGCAAGCAGGGGCCGGACCGCCTCTTCCAGGACCTCTTCGTCGAACAGGGCCGGGAGATGGCCCACAACATGAAAAAGAAGCTCGGGAAACAACTGAGCCATGGATTGAAAACCGACTTCCCTGAAAAGTCCGCTTTCCCGCATTCTCTTTTCGATCAGTTCGGCCGCATCACAGAGGCGGTCCGGATTTCCTTCGTCCTGGCCGACGTCGACGACGACCTGGTCCTGAATCGGATGATGGAGAAAAACGTAGCGGCCGTCGGCCATGACGGGATCATCCTGGGGGAGGGCATTTAAAATGTCCGTGTCGAATTGAAGGCGGTGGATGCCGACGACAAAAAGCCCCGCAACGGCCATGATGATGACCGCCGCCCAGATCCACCGGGAAAGGTACGGAAGGCTTTTCATCACCCTTCGAACCGGATGAAAGGCAGAATGAACCACCTCAGGACGATCAGGCGGCTGAAAGTTGCGGCATTCCGGAAGAAATCGACAAAGCCCCGGTAATGGGAGATCCGTTCCTTTTTGGGTGCATAGGTGACGCCGACCGGGGCCTCAAGAACCGGGATTCCGATCCATCCGGCCCGGGCCAGAACTTCAACCTCGAACTGGAAACGCCGTGCCTCGACGGGCAGGTATAACATCTCGGGCAGGGGATAGAGACGGAAACCGCTTTGGCTGTCCGTAAGAACGGGCCCTCCGGACATTCTGACCCAGAAATTGGAAAATCCGCGTCCGAAGCGGCTCGCCAGGGGAACATGGTCATGGTCCATGCCCTGCCGGCAGCCGATGACGATGGGTCTTGTCCCCTGTTCGACGGCGCCGAACAGGTTCCAGGCATCTTCGGGATGATGCTGGCCGTCGGCATCGATGGTGACGGCCCATTCCGCCGTAGGGGCTGCCGCGGCGAAACCCGTCATCAGGGCCGCCCCTTTTCCCAGGTTTTTCTCGTGGCGGAGGAGGGTGATTCCCGGGATGTCCTTGATCCGTTCGTAGGTGCCGTCGGTGGAACCGTCGTCGACCACGTAAATTGGCAAAAGCAGGCGCATCGCCTCCCTAACGACTTCAGCCACCTTTTGTTCGTGATTGTAGACCGGAATCACCACGGCCGCTCGGTTATATTCCATGCCGACTGTTCATCTCCCCCGTTTGTTTGTTTCACATGATGCCGTTGCGACCCTCCGGGATACAGGGCCGGCACGGACCCGGTGTTCGTCCGATGTACCGGAGTACGAAGACGGACGCTTCTTCCGGGAAGGAGCGGCAGTATAGGAAAAGCCGTTCCGGAAGTCAATACTCTTTAGATCGAAGATCGATTCATGACGAGAGAAAAGATTAAATAATTCAAATACATCCTCAACTTCTTCCATTCAGCCGCCGCATGGCATCGGCGATGGTTTCCGGTTCATGAATGAATCCGATCAGCTCCTCGAAGGTGGCTTCATCCTGCAGCAGATCCAGGGGCAGATCGACCTGGAAGAGCTCGTTGATCAAAATCTGCAGATTCACCGCCGCCATGGAGTCCCAGTTTGGAATCTCGCCCAGTTTCGTTTTTTCGGTCACCGCTGCTGCGTCCTCTATTTCCAGAAATTCTTCCAGCAGGACCGCTTTCAGTTTATCCCAAAGATCCATCGTCCTTCATCCTTAATTATATTTGAATCAGGTTTGCCCCCCAGGAGAGGCCCCCCCCGAAGGCGACCGTTACCACCAGGTCGCCCCGCCGGATGATTCCCGCCGCCAGCGCTTCGTCGAGAGCGATCAGCACGGAGGCCCCGGCCGTGTTTCCGTAATCGGAAATGTTCATAAAAAACCGATCGGCCGGTACATCGAGTATCTCCGCAATCCTATAAATGATGTTCGCGTTTGCCTGGTGGCAGACAAAGCAGCGTATCGCAGAGATGGCAACTCCCGCGTCCGCAAGGAGTTGCCGGATGATCTCCGGAACCTTCTCGACGGCGAAAGAAAACACATCGGCGCCCCTCATGCGGAAAAACGCCGATCGGGGATTGGTCATCCGTCCGAAAGGCAGTTGCGTTCCCCCGGCGGGAACGCAGATCATATCGCTCCCGGCGCCGTCGGTCCGCAGACGGGAACGGAGAATTCCCCCCTGTCCCCTGGTTCCGGCCGCAAGCAGGACCGCTCCGGCGCCGTCCCCGAAAAAGGGAAAGGTCGTGTAATCCTTCGGATTCAGGATCCTAGAATAAACCTCGGCGGCGATCAGCAGGATGCGATCGGCCTGACCCGACCGGATGAGGCCGTCCGCCAGGGCGATGCCGAAAGTGCTCCCGGAGCAGACCGAATTGATGTCCAGGGCGAAGGCTTTCCCGGCGCCCAGGAGATGCTGCACCCGGGTTGCCGTTGCCGGTTGCATGCGGTCGGGGGAAGAGGTCGCCAGGATGATTCCCTCCACCTGCACGGGATCGATGCCTTCCTTTTCGAGGCATTTCCTTGCCGCGCGGACAGCCAGGTCGGACGTACACTCGTCTTCGGCCGCCACCCGCCGGTTGCGCACCCCCGTCTTCTCCGCAATCAGGGGGATCGCCTCCCGGGGAAACTGCGTCAGATCGTCATTGCCGATCCGTTTCTCCGGCAGGTAGCTTCCCGTCGACAAGACGATTGTCATGCGTTGGTTCATCAAGTACCGGATTCCCTCCATCACAGCGTCGCTTGTTTTTATCCGGCCAGGATCCTTTCCTGTACGGGTCCTGTCGGACAGCGGTTGGAATCTGCAGCAAAATAGGAAAATTGTCAAGGGGATACGTGGATCCCAGAATGGCGTTGACACGGGAATGCCCTTTTTCTATACTCTCCGCGGTTTTTCGGTTTCGACGACACCCGATGAAAAAAGCGATCCCGGTTGATCCCGGCACACCGGATTGAACACATGGAAAAGGTTCCACCCGAAGACAGAAAGCGCGTTGTCCTGGTCCAGCCCCGGGGATTCAACTGGTTTCCCGGTTCCCGGGATGTGACGGATATCGCCAACCGCATGGTTCCCCAGGGAATCCTCTCCATTGCCGCTTACCTGCTGCAGCAGGGCCATGACGTTTTCGTCTACGACGGACTCGGCCCGGGCGTTCCCTTCAATCTCGACGAGCAGGTCAAATCGATCCTTCAATTGAAGCCTCAGATCGTCGGTTTTTCGGCCACGACCTCCTCGTTTCCCGATGCGGCGGATATGGCCAAAAAAATAAAGGACACCAATCCGGGTATCCAGACGGCCTGCGGCGGTGTGCATGTGTCCGCCATGGGGGCGGTGCTCCTGGACCGCTACCCGGCATTCGACTTCCTCTGTGCGGGAGAAGGAGAAATCACCCTGGCGGAACTGGCCGGGGGGATGCCCCCGGAAGCCATTGCCGGCCTGATGTGGCGCGACGGCACCCGGTCTGTCACCAATCCGCCCCGTCCCCATATCGCCGACCTGGACACGCTTCCCTTCCCCGCCTACGACCGGTTGAAGGGTTTCCCGCGGCACTACCACCTTCCCCTGTTCAGCTACATCAACACGCCGGGGGCGACGATGATCACCTCCCGGGGTTGCATGTACCAGTGTTCCTATTGCGACCGGTCCGTCTTCAAGAAGGGGTTCCGCTACAACTCCGCCGAATACATCTATGACCACTTGCATTATTTACGGACGCGTTTCGGGATTCGCCATGTCAATATCTATGACGATCTGTTCACACAGGATCGGAAGCGCATCGTCGAGCTCTGCGAGAAACTGGCCCGGCATCCCCTCGGGATGCATTTCAACTGCGCCGTCCGGGTCGGTTATACCGACGCTCCCCTACTGCGGATGCTGAAAGACGCCGGGTGCCTGATGGTCTCCCTGGGAATCGAATCGGCGGATCCGCGGCTGCTGAAATTACATAAATCGGGGGTTTCCCTGGAGGAAGTCCGGAACACCGTCCGGATGATCCAGCAGGCGGGTCTGCGGGCCAAGGGCCTTTTCATGATGGGTTTGCCGGGAGAAACGGAGGAATCCATCCGTCGGACGTCGGATTTCATCATCTCCCTGGGGCTGGACGACATGAACATGGCCAAGTTCACCCCGTTTCCCGGGGCGCCCCTGTGGCCGACGATCCGGGAGGAAGGTGAATTCACCGAAGACTGGCGTCTCATGAACTGTCTGAATTTTGTCTTTGTCCCCAGGGGGATTCAATCGAAGGAAAGACTGGATTTTCTCTACAACGAACATGTAAAGCGATTCTATTCCGATCCCGGCTGGCGCCGGAAATTCCGGGACCGTATCTGGCAGCACCGGAAGAGCCTGGCGTACTTCCTCTGCCACCTGCCGTCGTTTCTGGCCGCCAAGCGTCAATTCGAACCGGGAAGGGAGACGGTCGCAACCTGAGACTGGAGGGATTGATGTCCATAAAACGCATGCTGGTTTTACTCTGTGTTCTTTTGATTTTCCTGGGCGCCGAAACGGTCCCCGCCGAAGAAAAACCGCTCTGGGAGGTGGGGGTCGGCGTGGCCGCCCTGTACCTGCCCGATTACCGCGGCTCCGACGAGGGCAGTTTCTACGTGCTTCCCTATCCTTATATTATATATCGTGGTGATTTCCTGCGCGTCGACAAGGACCGCATTTCCGGTCGCATTTTCGAGACGGACCGGCTGCTGTTCGACGTCAGCTTCTACGGGAGTGTTCCCGTTGACAGCGACGACAACGACGACCGCCGCGGCATGCCCGATCTGGACCCCACCTTCGAAGTAGGTCCCGCCCTGAATATCACCCTTTTGAAAGGCGCGCAGAACCGTTACAAGCTGGGCCTCAATTTCCCCGTCCGGGCCGTTTTCTCGACGGATTTTTCATCCGTTCACCACGAGGGATGGATCTTCAGTCCCCGGCTGAATTTCGAATGGAACGATGTCGTCCCCGGCACCGGTCTCAATTTCGGCCTGTCGGCGGGGCCGATCTTCGCCGACAGCGGTTACCACGATTATTACTACACGGTCGAGCCCCGCTACGCGACATCCTGGCGTCCGGCTTATGATTCCGACGGCGGTTACAGCGGCTCCGCCGTGACCGTGGGCCTGAACAAAACGCTGAATTCCTTCATCCTGGGCGCCTTCGTCAGCATGGATTTTCTCGAAGGCGCGGAGATCGAGGACAGCCCCCTGGTCACCACAAAGCATTCCGTCATGGGCGGTGTGACCGTGAGCTGGGTTTTCTTCAAATCGGTCAAAATGGTGACCGTCAAATAGCATGGGAATAATATTAAAGGTAGGCGAGCCGGGATCTTTTCCTTGACAAACCCCCTAATTCCATTCATTGTTCCCGAGCATCATCAAATCGAACGGATCAAGACATCACAACACACGGCAGTTCTATCGGGGGAAGGAAAATGGCCGGTCCATTCACAATCAAAAATCATTACAGTGCTTCTGTGAGAGTGTGGGAATTCTGTAAACTGTCCCCCCAATTGCCGCGCGTTCGGGGGCGGCGGGTGAACTTGGTGTTGGGCGTCAATAGCAGGAAGGACAAAGTATGGTTCGACGCATAAATATGTATCGCAGGACCTTGGGTTTCGGCGGCCTCCTATGTGCGATAAAAGCCGAAGTCACAAATTCCACTATTTATTGCAAAGTGAATAGACAGGATTGTAAGTACCCTTTTCGGTTAAGAGTCCACTCGTCAGACGTGCCAACGTACAAGCAAATTTTTATCGATCGGGAATATGATTTTTTAGTAGAAAAACAACCCAAAGTCATTGTGGATGCCGGCGCAAATATAGGCTTGGCCGCAATATATTTCGCGAACAAATACTCTGACGCAAAAATTATTTCTATTGAACCCGAGCAAAGCAATTTTGAACTCCTCAAAGAAAATGTAGCTTCATATCCCCATGTTATTCCTATTCAGGCTGCGTTGTGGAACAAAAACGAAGAAATCAACCTGATTGATCCGGGGCTTGGTAAATGGGGCTTTATGGTAGAAACGATCCACTCCTCTGAAAATTTGCCCGGCAAAACTTGTCACACCGTCATGGGCATGACGATTGATAAAATAATGAAAGATTACGGTTTGAAAAAAATAGATATCGAAGGAGCAGAGAAAGAAGTATTTTCTGACGCCACATCTTGGATTGAAAAGATTGATTCAATAATCGTTGAACTTCATGAGCGCATGAAAGTGGGATGTAATCGCAGTTTTTATAACGGCTCAAATGGCTTTGATAAAGAATGGACGCAGGGAGAAAATATATACTTATCACGAAATAATTGCTTAACAAGGTGCTCCACCTGACCGCTTTTCCGCTACGCTTCAAAGCGGCAGGTGAGCTTCATTCGAACGGCAAAGGGGTCAAGGGGTCAAATCTTTACGGGTTGTTGCCCAAATAAGTCTGGACAGAAGTTCTCGGAAATGGTATAAGGTCTTAATATTATTCATGTAACTGGAGTTATTCATCATGATGGGCATGGATCAGAAACCTC
>Ga0302246_1000405_pt1 | contig 38711 bp, 35 predicted proteins | sample AAG_UR_Trp_MG_FD_193533 | JGI IMG/M metagenome (GOLD analysis project Ga0302246, IMG submission 193533) | Enriched activated sludge microbial communities from anaerobic digester in WTTP, New Holstein, Wisconsin, United States - AAG_UR_Trp | ecosystem: Engineered > Bioreactor > Anaerobic >... | reverse complement strand
AGCAGAGCATCAAGATTACCGCATCGAGCGGTTTGAATGAAGCTGAGATCGATAAGCTGGTGAAGGAAGCGGAAGCGCACGGAGAAGAAGACAAAAAGAGAAAAGAACTGATCGAAGCCCGCAACCAAGCCGATTCCTTCATCTATAGTGTGGAGAAAAATGTCAAGGAATTCGGGGACAAGATCGACGCCTCGGAAAAAGCGAAAATCGAAGACGGGATCGCGAAGTTGAAAAAGGCAATCGAAGGGGACGATCTGCAGGCCATCACACAGGCACAGGAAGAGCTCACCAGCGCCTCCCATAAGCTTGCAGAGGCCATGTACGCGAAGACGGCCCAGCAGTCAGGAGGTCCGGAATCTCAGGGCGGTGCCGGAAAGGGTGCACAGGAAAGCGCGGGCCGCAAGGAAGATGACGTCGTCGATGCTGATTTCGAAGATGTAAAGTAAAATCAACCCAGGTGGCTTCGAATACCCGGAAATCATTCCATTGACTTCCGGGTATTTTCATTTTATGGGATGGGAAAGTATCTGATTTTACATTTTTTAACCGTTCAATCTGAGATCCGCCCATGTCGTACTTGAAATCAGCGATAAAATGCATCACCATCCTCTTCATGACAGGAGGACTTCTGCTGTTTATGCCACCGGGCACCTTCTCCATGGAACCGGCTCCCCTCAACGGAGATCGCATGGCCCTGGGGGCCATCCTTCCTCTTTCAGGTCCCTACGAAGAATTCGGGGACAGAATTCTCGACAGTCTCCTCCTTGCCGGCGGGTTTTTCGATGCGAAGCGGGAAGCCCCGGTTGAACTCTATCTCGAGGATGCGCAGATGAAACCGGAGAAGGCGCGACGGGCATTGTCGGAGTTGGCCGATCACCGTCACGTTCTGGCCGTCATCGGACCCACCTCCAGCGAAGAGTCTTATGCGGCGGCGGAAGAAGCCGAGAAAAGGGGGATACCCCTGATCACTCTGACCCGGAATCAGGACATCACGGGTGTCGGGCGATACATTTTTAACGCTTTGCCCAGTACGCGAAACCAGATGCGTCACCTGGTCCGCTATGCCCTGATTCAAAAAAGGATGAACAAAATAGCCGTTTTCTATCCTGACGTTCCGGCCGGGCGTGATTCGGCCGAATTTTTCCGGGACGAGATGAAAAAAAGAGGCGAGAAAACAACCCGATTTATGTCCTACGCAGCGAATAATGCGGACCATTCGGCCGAGATTGAAATACTGACCGGGCAAAAAACGACCGATACCCATGTGGTCAAAATCCCGCAACAGATCCCTTTTGAAGCGCTCTTTATTCCCGATTCCGTTCCCCAGGTCTCCCGGATTGTGTCGCAGCTTGTATCTTATCATGTCACCGGTTTTCAGCTTCTGAGTTACGGCGGTTGGAATATGCCCGATGAGGTCATGACCCATCGGGATCTCTTTGAAGGATCGATTTTCGTCGACGGATATTTTCCTCACGGTGCGATTTTGGAAAGTGCCGAATTTGCGGATTATTTTTATGAAGCCTACGATCGGGAAGCAGATTCCCTGGACGCATACGTTTACGATGCCATGGCCATGACCTTGAAAATCATCGGGGCCGCAAAGGGCCCGACACGGGACCGTTTGCGGCGCGATCTTGCCGGAATGAGCGGATATCGCGGTGTAAGAGGCGTCGTCACGGTCAATCCGCTCCGCATCATGGACAGTCAACCTTTCCTGATTACCGTGAGGGAAGGCGAATTCATGCAGATTATCGAACCTTAAAAAAAGTTTAACACTCGCGAGAGTGTCGTACAAGGAGACGGAATATGGGGAAACGATACCTGTTAACCAACGATGACGGCATTTATGCCAAGGGTTTAAATACACTGTACCGGGAACTGTCTCAGGATGCGGATTGCCTGGTTGTCGCTCCCGAAGTGGAGCAAAGTGCGGTTGGCCACGCCATCACGCTGTTTCGGCCCATCATGGTCAGGATGGCCCGGAAGAACGGCAGCACCATTGGATACGCCGTTAAGGGAACCCCTGCCGATTGCGTTAAGCTGGGAATCCGGGAGCTCTCGGATCGCCCCATCGATCTGGTCGTGTCCGGCATCAATTTGGGGGCAAATGTTGGAATCAACGTCATTTATTCAGGGACGGTTTCCGCCGCCACGGAGGGGATTATCATGGGGGTGCCTTCCATGGCAATCTCCCTGGATGCCAGAAGAGAAGGAGATTTCGGTTTCGCTGCACGGTTTGCCCGGAAACTGGCGCGCCTTTTGGTTGAGGAAAAACCGTTTGAAGGCATGGCCTTGAATGTCAACATCCCGTCCCTTCCGGAGGACGAAATCAAGGGGGTCGTTGTAACCAAGCAGGGCAGGGCTCGTTTCATGGAGGATTTCGACAAGCGGGTCGATCCGCGGGAAAATACATACTACTGGCTGGCCGGTGACACACGCTTTTCCGATCACGAAGAAGAAGATTCCGATGCCTGTGCCCTGAACAAGGGGTTCATCACCATCACCCCCATCTATCACGATCTGACGTGTCACGAGGCGATCGACTCCCTGCGCAACTCCACTGAAGCAAAGGATATCTTTTCGAATCTGCTGAAGAAATGAGAAGAGAAAAACGGGAGAGATGTGGAAGAGGGCAAAAAGAAAAAGCGCGGTTCGTCACAAGAACGGTTGAGGGGCCGTCACGCCGACATAAAGCGCCCCCGGTTTTCATATAAGCTGGGACAGGTCATCGATCTGCTGAAAGCCGACACCACGACTTATCTGATCTACGCCCTCCTTTACATTGCGAAACTACACCCTGTTCATGACGGTTTTCTTTGCCTCTTTCATCCCGTTGGGGAACTGGAGTGTCTCGCAAATCCGACGCCGTGCGGGATGCGGACGGTTTCGGAAAGGCGGTTATTCCGGCGGGTTCAAATGAAAATATGAGGATACTGATCAGGGAACCATCAGAAGGGGAAAGTCCGCTTTCTCAATCATGTATGCGGCGATGCGTCCGATAGAACCCGGCTGATGCATACGGCATCCGTGTGTTCCCATCATGAGGAGCTCGACGGACCCTTCTTTCATGAAACGATGCAGGGCTTTTTCCACCGTGCCGGACAGGATGATGGTGGTGCCGTTGATGGGAAGGGAATCAATATAAATCTCTACATCGTCCGTCCATCTTTCCCCCTGTTGCTGGTCGTCGGGGACCATCAGAACGGAAAGAGGCCAGGAAGCCTTTTCGGACAGATGCACCGCAACTTCCAGAGCTATTTTGGACGCATCACTTCCATCGTAGGCCAGGGCCATGCTTTCAATGTCGATGTACCGATCCGGGCACAACAAAAGCGGCAAGGCGGAAGGAACAAGGGCATCCTTCGGACGGAAGCCCGGCAGGCGAAACCGTTCCCCGAAAGGTACAATTGTCAGATCGGCCTGCAGCGAGTTATCCTTCAGGATCGCTTCCCACGTTTCCGCGCGGACTGCTGTTCGGCAGGGGACACCCCTTTCCAGACAATCTTTCTCAAAAGAAGCAAAAAGGTCTATCCCCGGTTCGCCTGAAGATTCAAGGGTGCTGGAGAAACGACCTCCAACTGCGGTGTGAATCCCCAGCAGCGAGGCGCCCAGTTTTTTTCCGAAATAAAGTGCGTATTGACGTGTAATACGATCTTCGGGGTGTCCCGTAACGGGAATCTGGATGGTTCGCATTTCCATGGGTGTGGCAGGGGCCGTGGGATCACTCCTCTTTATCGTAATGGGCCAGTTTGGAAAGAAGTTCATCGATGCTCTGTTTTTTGTCCTTGATTTCTTCTTCATCTTCCGTTTCGGGAAGATCGTCGTTCGACTGTTTCTTGTCCAGGAGATTGCCCTGGGGATCGTAGGCGAGAAACTTTCCGACCAGTTTCCCGTCCTTGTATAAGGCCCGCTCGCGGATTTTACCATCCTGATAGTAGGCTTCGTATTCACCGTCACGCTTGTCTTCCCTGAAGGCGCCCTTTTCTTTCAGCTGTCCGTTCCGGTAATAGGATGCATAGGCGCCATGGAACTTCCCTCCTTTGAAATACTCCATATCCTTGACCTGACCGTTGCGGAAATACATTGTATAGGGGCCTTCCAGCTTCCCGTCCTTGTAGAATTCGATTTCCCGGACCTGGCCCGTTTCATAGAAACAGTTGTATTCGCCGTCGAGCTTATCTTTCAGGAAGGCTCCTTTCTCCCGTACCCGTCCGTCCCGGTAATAGGAGGCGGCTTCTCCATCCTTGAGGCCATTTTTATAAGACATTTGGACGAGGATCTGGCCGTTTCCGTAGTAGGAGTAATACGCACCCTCCGGTTTTCCCTTTAATATGGTTATCTTTTCACGGAGACGTCCCCCGTCGTCATAGTGCATCTCTTCTTTCAAGGTTCCCTTGGCTGCGGCCATGTAAACGCCCGTCACTTTCGCAAATAATGAAATTGGTTGAATCTTTCTGATGATTCAGGTGCGCTTTTTATCATCCCATTCAGGGAGAATGTCAATCCCAATTTACGAGATAAGGGTAGGTATCCCTTGGGTAATCGGCGGATGTTTTTTTATGGAGGTGATTACCTGCTCACTTTACGGGACCGTCAAAGCGCTTTTCATCTCCCAGGACCAGAATCGTTGCCCTGTCCAGGGAAAGATATTTTCGGGCCAGCGAAAGGATTTCCTGGGACCCGACCTTCCGGATGTTCTCCCGCCAACGTTGCAGAAAATCATGGGGCAGTCGGTCGTATTCGATCATCAGTTGCTGGTAGGCGATCTGTTCGGCACTGACAAAGGAAAAGAGAAAACCGTTCGTCATCGACTTCTTGGCCCAGCTTATTTCCCCGGTATTGAGGGGACTGTTTCCCGCCTCTGCAATAATCATTTTCAATGAATTCAGGACTTTTAACGTCGAATTCGCTTTGGTCATCCCGTAAGCCGAAAAGACCCCGTAATCCTCCCGGGCCTTGTAGAAGCTCCCGGCACTGTAAGCCAATCCCTGGTCGTTACGGATTTCCTGGAAGATGCGGGACCGGAAGCCGCCGCTTCCGAGAACAAAGTCGAGGACGGAAAAAGCGAAATAATCCGGAGAGTTCTTGGACGGGGCGCCAAAGCCCGCGAGGACGATGGATTGGGGGGTTTCTTTGGGGACCAGGATTGCCCGCCCGTCTCCCAGGACTGACGGCGGGGACAGCGGTTCCGGCTTATCGCTGCGACTGGAAGGCGCGAAGTATTTGGAAATTAAGCCTACGGCTTGATCCCGTGTGATATCACCGGTGACGGAGATCATCATGTTGGCGGGGAAGAAATATTTTTGGTGAAAACCAGTCAGGTCGGATGCCTGCAGGTTTTCAACCGAGACCATCGTCTTCTGGTTCCCCCGAGGATTTCCCCTGTAAAGATGCTTCCTGAATTCCCGGAAGGCATACTCCTGCGGATCGTCTTCGACCCTTCGGAGTCCTTCCCGGATCAGATCCTTGTCTGTCTGCACTTTTGGGGGATCGAAACGAGGGGACTGTAAAATCTGCGAGAACAGGTCCACTCCCATTTCCAGGTTTTCTTTCAGGACGGACAGGTTGAAACGCGCCATTTCCATCTCCGCGCTTGCCGCAATGCGGATGGCGTAACGGTCGAGTTGATCGTCGAGGGCGTCACCCGTCAGGACTCGGGTGCCCCCGGTCCTCATGGACAGGCAGGCCAGTTCAGCCAGGCCTTCTTTGCCCGGTGGATCGTAGGCGGAACCCGTTCTGACGACGGCGGTTATTTCGACAAGGGGAAGTTCATGATTTTCAAGGAGAAAGAGGATCATACCATTATCGAGAACAATTCGCCGGGCCTCGGGAATCTGATATTGCAGGATAGGATAGAGGATCGTTTCCGGTGAGGGATACTTCACCGTCGTTCTATCGGATTTTACTTTTGAGGTTCCTGCGACAACGGTCTCCCCAAACGGTGTTTTCCCAAGGGCGGCCGTTTTTTCGGTGGGTGCCTGCAAAGCCGCTTTTCGCTTTTGTTTCGGGATCGCAACATCCTGTTTCGTTTCCTGTGCTTTCAGGGCGGTCGTTTTTTTATCGGCCGGTTGAGCCAGCACCGATTCCTTTGTCCAACTGCTGATAGGGGAAAGAAGGAACAGCAACAGGAAGAGGACAGCGATGAGGGGCAGGGACAAACCATGAATCTTTTTTTTGCGTTTCATCATCATATAACCTTTTTGAACAGATTGATTCCGTTTGAACACTTGTTACGCCTCAGTTTCTTTTCGGGATCAGGCCGGCGACGGTTTTGTTTTCGATGTTCAGATATCTTTGTGCCGCCTGCTGGATATCAACGGCGGTTACCTTTCCCAGTTTTTCGAGATAGGTTGTCAGATAACGGTAATCCCCGGTGACGGCTGCAAAATAAGACAATTTATCCGCCAGTCCTTCGTTCGAATCAAGCCCCCGGATGTAATCGGCCCGTAGCTGGTTCCTTGTCTTTTCCAGTTCCTCGGCGGGAACGGGTTCTTTTTTAAGGCGCTCGATTTCTTCACCAATCAGGCGTTCCAGTTCATCGGTGTCATGGGGTGCCCGGGGAGTAGCGAAAATGGAGAACAAGTTCGGATATCGGCTCCCGGGCGTACCGTTGACCACGCTGATGCTCTCGGCGACGCCTTTTTCCTGGACCAGACGGCGATAAAGCCGGGAAGTTCTTCCCGTGGCAAGGATGGATTCGATCAGGTCAAAGGTGTAGTCGTCCTGGTGGGGCATGTTGGGTTTGTGATACCCGATCATCAAATTGGATTGTGCGTCCATGGCGATACGGATACGTCTTTCCCCCATCTGGACCGGTTCTTCCGTCACCAGAGGGGAGGGAAGCGGTTGCGCGGGAATGGGACCAAAGTACTTCTTGATCATTTTCAGTGTATCAGGGGTGTTGACATCGCCCACAACGGCAATAACCGTGTTGTTGGGGGCATGATATTTCCGGACAAAGTCCGCCATGGCGTCTTCCGACAAGGTTGCCATGTCGGAAGGCCAGCCGAGGATGGGTCGGCCGTAGGGGTGAGCCGAGAAGGCTGTTGATAAGAACTGCTCGTACAACTTTCCTTCCGGGTCCGATTCAACCCGCTGCCGACGTTCTTCCATGATCACCTGTCTTTCCACATAAAAATCGCGGAAGACGGGATTGACCATGCGATCCGCCTCGATCCGGGCCCAGAGCTCGATCTTGTTGGAAGGCAGACTGACGAAATAGGAAGTCAGGTCCTGGGAGGTGGTGGCGTTGAAGTGATCGGCTCCGTTTTCCGTGTAGAGACGGTCGATTTCGTTGGGGATGAAAAGTTTCCGGTGCTGTATTTGCAGTTTCTCCAACTGTGTCTGCCAGTCGGCGATCTTTTCCGGGTCTCCCTTGGCACCCTTGATCCGTTCCCGGTCAATGGCTTGTCCCAAAGCTTTTATTTTAGACAGGATAGGAACCTCTTTCCCATAATCCTTTGTTCCGATGGTTGTCGTTCCCTTGAACATCATGTGTTCGAGAAAATGGGCCAGGCCCGTTTCACCCATCTTTTCATCGACGGAACCCACCCGGTGACGGATATACAGGGAAACGGTGGGACTCATGTGACGCTCCAGGACCAAAACCGTCAGGCCGTTTTTCAGGACGAATTTTTTTACCCGCGCTTCGAGATCCATCGCCTGCAGCAATGAGGGAAAAACCAGCATCAGGACAATCAGGAAACACCAGGGTATGGAATATCTGAACGGTAATCTCATGTCGTCTTTCAACCTTTCTGTGCGGCCTGTCGTGTCAGCATTTTCAGGGCGCGGTACATGTCGTAGTCCAGCCGGTCGTTCCGGCAGGGAAGAAGCGTGTTGTTGTGAAAGAGGGGTTCCTCCTTTATCGGGAACGGAGAAGACGCTACGGCCTGGTTCCACAGGGCGGTTCCCGGTATGGGCGAATATTCGGCAATAACCGGCCGGGCGCCGTGGGCGCTGACATAGTCGATGCTGTCGCGGACTTCCGCGGCTTCCTGCCCCGGCAAACCGCAGAGCAGGTAAACGCCGATGTCTTGTCCACGATAGCCCGCACGCTTCAGGCAGGCGATGGCCGTTTCCAGATCACGGTTCTTCACTTTACCTCCCGTGTTGCGCTGCCTGGTCTCTTCCGACGTTTCAAAACCGAAACGGATGGTCTGGAATCCGGCGCGAAACATCAATCCGGCAATTTCTTCCGTGACTTCCCTCAGATGGAGGCCGTTCGGACAATGAAATCGGCAGGGAAGCCCCCTTCTGCCGAGCTCCTTTGCCAGGGGGATAAACATCTCCTCCGGTCTGATCAGAAGGGCGTCGTCATAGAAGGAAAAGTTGACGATACCGTGCTTTTTATACCAGAACTCGATCTCTTCCACAACCCTGTCCGGATCTCTTCTGACAAAAGACGGGTGCAGAAGCCGGGATGCACAGTAGGTACAGTCGAAGGGGCATCCACGTGATGTCATGATCGGAATCTGGTCGTTGCGGGGCAGCAGATCGAACGCCGGGTAGGGATAGGTATCAAGGTTGTCGAAGGACGGAACGAACGAAAGGTCCTCGTTCAGAATATTCCGGCACAGGGAAGAAAGAGCTTGTTCTCCCGGTCCTTCCACGAGAATATCCGCGCCGGAGAAGGCCGCGTGCTCTCTACAGAGGGTGACATAACTACCGCCGACCACAACGGGAACACCTGGAAACACCATCTTTACCTGCCTGATGGCTTCAAAAACGCCGGGATACCAGTAGGTCATCATAGACGTAACGAGGATCATTTCCGGCGGTGTCAGTCGGAGAAGGGCCGAGCGAAACGAGGTCATGGAAATGCCGTAGCGGCTGTATCGACGGGGAAAGTCGGTGAAGAATTCTGGTTTGGGAATGTGGTTTTTCTGAAATTCACCCGTTCCCAGGTGCGTTCTTTTGAGGTGAGCGGTGGAGTGCAGGGGGCTTTGCGCTTCGTAAGCCGGATTCAGGCAGTCAATCGCGGCCACAGCAAAACCATTTTCCCTGAGGATGGCTCCCAGGGTCATGAGACCCATCGGTTTGATCCAGAAATCATAGGCCGCGAAATCGTAAATCCAGGGATTTACGAGGAGGATTGATTGATGCCTTTTCGATTTGATCTGTCCGGTCATGATTTGTTTTAATCCACCTTTTCAGGAATTCTCATCGGAATCCGACAGGGGGATCTGATGGGACAGAAGGGGTGCGTAAACCGTTTCGGACAGGGCACAAAATGCTTCGTCCAGGGGGTCGATTTTCCCGAAGCATAAACGGAGACTGGAATCGGCTCCCTCACCCCGGGAGAAATCCGTCGTCTGCCATGCCGCGCGGGCGGAAGCCAGGGCTTCGTGCCGGGATTTTCCGGATTTGAGGGACCTGGCGTATTGCAGAGACGTCTGGGGAAAGAAGTTCAGGGGGCGGGTTGACCCGTCATGAAAAAGATCGAGCAGCCGGCTCAAGATCTCTCCTGCGTTATCGGGTCTGGCCAAACGCCACCATTCTTTTCGTCCGGCAAGCTGATTCTGCCAATCCCGATCCGGTACAAGGAGGTTCAGGATGAGGTGCTGGAGCCAGGCCTGCAGATAGTCCTTTCCCTTCAACTCGGCAAAACGGTAGAGAAAGATGCCTGACGGCGACCAGAGATCCAACTGACCGGTTAACCGATAATCACCGATCGTGAGGTCAACGGGAATCCGATTCCGGTTTTCATCGGGCACACGCCGGGTGATACGGGAAACAAACCGGTCGATTCCGGGTGAAAGGGCTTCGTACTGGACCTGGCCCACTGCGCCTTGGGGGAGTTTCCCCGTGCCCATCAGAACCCGGTATTCGTCGTCGGGTTTGGAGGTAGACATGCTCGATTCCAGCAGGGACTGTTCGACTTCGTATCGTGTAAGTTCCGACAGGGTAAAGATTTCCGTGTCATCGATTTTTTCTCCCTCATCTCGGAGGTCGATTCCCAGCACAGTCGTGACAAAAAAACGGGCCGGTTGCCGGAAAAATCGGATCAAATCGGAAACGGTGACTTGTTGAGGAATCTTCCGCTCAACGGACAGAGGAGGGGAAAGGAAGGGCCGTGGCGCCACGGAAGGAGCGGTGAGGGCACGGGCGGCCCGGCAGTACTCGTCGCTGTAACTGAAAAGCCGATCCTCTCCCGTGAAATAAGCCGGAGAAAAGGGCTGAAGGGGATGTTCCGTGACCAGGCGGCTTCTGATTTCCGGCCATTCCTTGACCGGAGATCCCCCTGAATCGGAGGGAGAATGCTCCGGAATAAAGCCCTGTTCGATGTAATCGAGTAACTCGGAAACCACAACGGCCGGGGGTATCCGTGTATTGTCTCGAATGCTCTGGCCGGTGTAAAAAAGCATCAGCTTTTCCCTGGCGGAAAGGATTGTTTCCAGAAAAAGATAGCGGTCATCGTCCCGTTTCGATCGGTCGCCGCGCCGGGGGTGGCTTTCGATCAAATCGAATCCGATTTTCATCGATTCCCGGGGAAAACTCTGGTGATTCATCCCCAGCAGGCAGATAACCCGGAAGGGAATCGTTCGCATGGGGACCATGGCGCAGAATGTCACACCGCCTGTCAGGAACCCGCTTGAAAATCCCGCCGATTCCAGTCGGTTCTTCAAATGGTCCCGAATAACGTCCAAAGGCACCCTTTCATCAAATCCGGAAATCTCTTTCATCTTTGAAAGATCATGAATGGTATCCATGAGATGCTGCCGGTCCGCAATCCATTCATCATCGTCGCTTATGGCAAAGAACTGTCCGATCACGCCGTCCAGAATTTCGTGCCATTCATCCAGGGAATGGGGATTCCGGAGCATGGTGACGGTTTCGAAGAGTCTGTCCAGAAAATCAAGGAAAAAACCGAGGAATTTGGTCTGTTCGCCTTCGATGGCATCGTAGGGCAGCATATCCATGAAAAGATGCCTGTTTTCACCCGGCAGGGCATAGCCGAGGAGCATCTTGTCGATGCCGCGTCGCCAGGTATGCTCCGCAGTGGCAGGAAGGCCCATCTCAGAAAAGATTCCATCGTCGATTCCCCAGCGGATGCCTGTTTCCTCGATCCAGCGGCGGATCAGGGATATCCTGTCCTCGCCGATGCCAAAGGTATCGCGGATGGCCCGGTTGTCCAGGAGGGCGAGCACCCGGGATGCCTCGAACCGGCTTTCGGGCAGATCGAGGATCTTAAAGAACGCATCTGTCACCGGATTGTTGCGTATGTGCTTGCGGTCGGCGATGCTGAAGGGGATGTATGAATCGATGCCGTTGCCGGCTTCGTCCCTTGTCCGGCCGAAAACGGCTTCGATGAGAGGGGCGTACGTTTCGATGTCGGGGGTCATAACGAGAATATCCCGGGGCCGAAGTGTCCGGTTGTTATCGAAAAGGGAGAGAAACCGGTCATGCAGGGCTTCCACTTCCCGCATGGCGCTGTGGCAGGAGTGAATCTCGATCGAGCTGTCCCGATCCGGAAAAGTGATCCGCGAAACGTCTCCTTTTCCCCGGTCCACAAGATTCAGAATGTCCGATTGAACGGCACGTAGCAGGGTTGACTCTCCCGGAAGGACGAAAAAATCCTGGTGCCGTGAGGAGATCTCCGCAAAGGCGGTTAAAAAGTCCCGGCCGATTTTTCCCATGGAGGCCAACAGGGCATTCCCCTGTTCCAGAAAAAGATCCTCTGCCGATACGCGGGCATCCGTCCGGGTTGCAAAACGCCGGAGGGCAGATTCCGTTTCCCGATCCGATGTGATCCCCGACCAGTACTCACGGCAGGGATTGACCAGAAACAGATGCACCTCCATGCGGGTGGCGAGAAAATGCAGGATATCAATAAATAGGGGTGGCAATGCAGAAATGCCGATCACGGAGATCCGTTCGGGAAGATTCAAGGATTCCGGTGTGGAGTTTATCAGCTTTTCCCTGGACAGGGGAAAGAGAGCCGCGGGGTGCGGATCGGCGCTGTCTGCGGCGACCGCCCGCCAGAGTTCCGCTTGCCACAATTCATCTGCGTTGTCGGTCCGTCCTGATTCCCAGTTCAGAATCATCTCCGGACGATACACCAGATACTGATCGAAGACCCGGGCAATGCGGCTCGATAGCTGGTAAAGCTTGATGGCCGGATGATTTCCATCGTCGGAAAGATAATGATGGATTTCCCGGAATGCTTTCCTCCGACTCAGTTCCGGAAGCAATGTCATCAGCTTCCAGGTCAGGTAATCGGGGTGGTAGGCGTCCGACGCCACCTGCCTGCCGATCGCCTTCCCCATCAGGTCCGTCAGGCAGGGACGGGGAAAATAAAAGGAAATGTTTGCGCAGATGCCGTGATGTTCAGCCAGTTGCATGGATAGCCATCTTTCCATACCCCGGCTGTTGATGATGACGATTTCTTCGGATAACGGCGATGCAAGCGGCACGGCCATCACATCGGCGAGACGCGCCGCAAGAATTTCCATCATGTTCGAAGTCGTGATCTGGAGACCGGTCATGAAATTCATCCTGAAAAATATGTGAATATGTATCACACCTTTGCCGTGCATCAAAGCATTTGCGCGCCCTGGGGAAAGAAGTGACGACATCTCGTGAAAGGAAAATAATCCTTTACAAAATATTCCGAAACGTCCCAATATATCGCCACTTGTGGAGGTTGGGAAATATGGAGTGGATGTGGATCGGCACTTTGTTTGCCATGTTTGTTTTGGCGTTGGTCGGGTTCGGTTTTATAATGAGAAAATGGGGCGGCGAACGGTTGCAGATCCGCTTTCAGCTGGAGACTCTGGAGCGGAATGACGAGCGACTGGAGCGGATGATCCGGGAAGAAATGTCCCGCATCCGGGACGAAGCCGCCGACAACGCCCGGCAGACACGAAATGACGTGGGCACGGATTTGAAGAATTTCGGTGAGTCGATGCAGAAAACCGTGACGGAAATGGTCCGGCTACAGCAAAATCACCTGGAAACGTCTGCCGGCCAGATGAATGTCCTGACGAAAAACAGTGAAGAGCGCATCGAGAGGATCCGTGAAGCCGTCGATGCCCGGTTGAAGCAGCTTCAGGACGACAACGCAAAGAGCATCGAACAGATTCGCCTCACCGTCGATGAGAAGCTACAGGGTACTCTGGAGCGGCGGCTGGGAGAATCTTTCCGCCAGGTATCGGAGCGCCTTGAACAGGTTCACCAGGGGCTGGGCGATATGCGGAACCTGGCCGCCGGGGTGGGCGATCTCAAGAAGATTTTTTCAAACGTGAAATCCCGCGGCATCTGGGGTGAAATCCACCTGGAAAACCTGCTGGCCGATATCCTGTCCCCGGGGCAGTATGAGAAAAATGTCCGGACGAAGGAGCGGAGCAATGAAGTGGTTGAATTTGCGATCAAGCTGCCCGGTGCGGGAGGCGGAGAGGAAGACGTGGTTTGGCTCCCCATCGATGCGAAATTTCCCGTCGAGGACTACCAGCGGTTGATCGATGCCCAGGAAAAGGGTGAGGTCGATGCGGCGGCCGACGCGGCCCGGATGCTGGAGACACGGCTGAAGAACTCCGCCCGGGACATCCATGGAAAATACCTGAATCCGCCCAAGACGACGGATTTCGGAGTCATGTATCTCCCCGTCGAGGGTTTGTATGCGGAAGCCGTCAGAAGACCGGACCTCATCGGTGCCATCCAGCGGGAATACCGGGTCCTGGTGGCCGGCCCTTCGACTTTTGCCGCATTGTTGAACAGCCTGCAAATCGGGTTCAGGACACTTGCCATTCAGAAGAGGACGAGCGAAGTCTGGCAGATTCTCTCCGCTGTCAAAACAGAATTCGGCAAATTCGGGGAAGTGCTCGAAGGGGTCAAAAAGAAGCTGGAACAGGCGACCAACAATATGGACGACGCCCTGAAAAGATCCCGGGTCATTCAGCGCAAGCTTCGTAATGTCCAGGAAATCGAACAGCCGGAAACGCAGGAAATCGACTTGAAAGAATCGGACGGAAATTCCGATGAGTGAAAAAGGATTTATCCAGGCATTCCCGGGGGTAGGTTTAATTCATTTCCGGGATAACTATCTGGTGCTGATTGATATACCCGGTTTACAACCATCAGCATGCCCAGGTAGAGCCGGAAATCATATACAGTGCGAAGATCAAAAGATGGTTAGCGGATATAAAACCGGTACCCGACGCCATATACGGAATGGATAATTTCCTGATCGGGAAGCACAGAAGCCAGTTTTTTTCTCAAATTCTTCACATGGGTATCCACCGTACGGTCATACCCTTCAAAATCATATCCCTGCACATAGGCGATGAGGTCCTTCCTTGGGAAAACCCGGTCCGGACGGGTGAGCATGACTTTCAGAAGGCCAAATTCTATCGGAGTGAGCTTTAATTCCTTTTCATTCACCAGGACCTGATGGGTATCGTCATTGAGTTCGATTGGCCCGACCTTTATTTTCTTTTCTTCGAACAGGTGATTCGTTCGCCTTATGATTGCCTTGATGCGTGCGACCACCTCACGGGGGCTGAATGGCTTACAGATATAATCATCTGCTCCCACTTCCAATCCTATTACCCGTTCTATTTCCTCGACACGGGCAGTAATCATCAGGATGGGCACTGCGGAAAAACCCCGTATCTGGCGACATACCTCCAATCCATCCATACCGGGAAGCATGAGATCCAGGAGAATCATGTCGGGCGAGTGTTGCCGGAAAAAGGGGATCACGAAGTCTCCCCGGTCGAGGCATGAAATGCGAAAACCAGCGGCTTTAAGATAATCCCGAAGTACCTGTTGAATCTTGATCTCGTCTTCCACGACGAGAATGTGCAATATATCCATAATATTTCCAGTTAAATATTTTTGCAGATCGGAAGTGTTATTTCGATCTGCAAACCGCCCAATGAAGAGCGATTTGCAGTAATATGACCGCCTATCGTTTCGATGATTGCCTTGCATATCGCCAAGCCGAGGCCGCTGCCTCCTTTGGTTCGAGATCGCGAACTATCTGCGCGGTAAAGCCGGTCAAAAATAAACGGCAGGGCGGATTCGGCTACCCCGGGCGCCGAATCTTCAATAAAGAGAGAGAGGTCGCCATTCTTTACATTATGTCGAATTCGCACTTTACCGGGGGAATCTGTATACCGAAGGGTATTTTCGAAAATATTCGAAAATACCTGAGACAGGCGATCCGCATCTCCCCTCACTGTGATAACCGCACTTTCGGGTAGTTCATTTATAAGCTCGATGTTCTGTTCCCAAAAACTGGCTCGATAGGCTCCCAAGATATCGGCTGTTGTCTGCATGATGTTGACAGGGCTTCTTGCCATCGAGAGGCCCTCGCTTTCAATAATGGTCAGCGCATGGAGATCGTTGACGATCTTTGTCAGGAGCATGATTTCGGTATGCAGAGATTCCAAGGTTTCCCTGCGGATATCCCTGACGCCGTCCAGAACCGCTTCGACTTCACCGCGCAGGACCGCAAGCGGCGTTCGAAGTTCGTGGGATACGTCCGATATCCACTGGCGCCGCATGTATTCGTATCGCTCGAGTGTATTGGCCATTTTGTTGAAGTCGGAAGCCAGCTCTCCCAATTCATCAGATGAGCGGGCGTCGATGCGGGTTTCAAACCTGCGCGAGGCCAGGGCATGTGCCCCCTGGGATAGTTGCTGGATGGGTTTCAGTAGATGACGCGACAGGACAAACGCCATCAGGGCCGCCAAAATCATGGTTGCGAGGCCGATCAGAACCAAGATTTTTATTTGCTGATACACAAAATGGATTCGTAACGGGTCTTCCGAGAGGCTCGGTCTGTTGAATCCCAACCAGCCGACTTTCTGCCCGTTGGAAACAATTTCCCGGAGATCCAGTTTGTCCGGCGGAAAAGCCGCTCCGGCGACGAGGCGTTTCTGATCGTCAAAGAGAGAAAGCCGGTGCAAAATTCCGGGATAGGGTCTTGGCGGTGGGGGGGGAGAAAAAAGAGGAGGCGATAAAGGATGCAGCGTTCCCTTGTCCTCCAGAGGATCCTTATTCGGGGGTATGGGAGGCCACAGCCCGGGGCCGAGACTTGTTTTGCTTTGGTCGAGCATCTGCTCCCATAAATACGGTTTTTTTTCGAAGTGACTCCATCCGTGATGATTTTCATATTCATTCTCCAGCATACCGACCAGATTCGAGAGTTGTTCCATCTGAACCTTGGTCAGATAATCGGCAAAATGCCGTGATGCCAGATAAGGCATGACCACAACGAGCGTCACAACAATCACCATGCTGGTCAGCACGGATGCGGTAAAAAGTTTGTGAACGAGTTTCACACTCGCCTCCCGGTACACTTAATTCCTGAAAACACTAAGAACAATCGTGACGGGCTTGTCAATTAAATTCCCCCAATCCTACCAATTTCACATTTTTTCTTCATATTTTCGTCACATTTGATCGGTATTGTCCGTTACGAATTTGCTCCAGAGAGAGGTTTTGCTGAAACAAAAGACATTCGTTGGGGCATGGGTTTTCCGTTGCGGTGGTGGGGATGCGCCTGAAGATGAATCAATATGGATATTTTCAGGCATGGTTCGTTGCAGAAAAGGGCCTGTCCGTAGATGAGTGAGGGATTGTATCGTGGAAAAACGTAAACTTTATGATGGTTCATTCAAATTGAAAGTGATTTTGGAATATATTGGTGGGAAACATAGCTTGGCCGAAATTGCCGATAAACACCAGGTACATCCCAACCAAATCAAAAACTGGAAATCCCATTTCTTAAAAGAAGCCCGTGTCGTTCTCAATGATCGAAGATTCAGCAAATCAAAAAAATCATTCCTTTTATAAAGATCCAACGCTGGTGTAATTTTTCTCGGAAGTCATTCCATGTCTATTTGCTCTCATGATGGTTTTTACAGTGTTGGATTCAGGAAGATAAAAAACGGGAAAAGGATGAAACAAGATATTCCCCTGCAAAATGTTTTTTCAAAACCAATGAAATGGTTCCTGGCCGTTTTTGCAATACTGGCGGTCAGCGGATGCATCAAGGTCGGACCCGATTACGTCAAACCTGAAATTTCGCTTTCCACAGCATGGCAGAGTACCCTCAAAGATGGCTTCAGTGCCGAAGTGCCTGAACCGCAAACCATGTCCGCGTGGTGGACCTTGTTCGGCGACTGCAAACTATCCAATTTAATCGAGCGGGCCGTAGCAGGCAATCTGGATCTTAAAAAGGCAAAGGCACGGGTCCGTGAGGCCCGGGCGAAACGGGGCATGGCAAAATCTTATTTATTCCCCACCCTTGATACCACAGCCAAGGCGACGCGGAGCCGGAGCAGCGATAACGCAGGTAACGGCAAGACCGGCCGTCTTTATGCCACGGTATTCGACTCCGAATGGGAATTGGATGTTTTTGGCGGGGTCAGCCGATCTCTGGAAGCAGCGACGGCAGATCTTCAGGCGAGCCGGGAGGATTTGCGAGATGTGCTTGTTTCCCTTTTGGCCGAGGTGGCTCTGAACTATGTGGAGGTTCGAACCTATCAGGCAAGGATCGTTGTTGCAGAGGCGAATCTGGAGGCCCAGGAGGAAAGCTTCAATCTAACCTTCTGGCGAAATCAGGCGGGATTGGATGATGAACTGGCTGTTCAGCAGGCCCGCTACAATCTTGAAGAAACCCGTTCTCAGATACCGGCTCTGAAAGCGGAACTGGAGGCCTCTATGAACCGGATTGCAGTGCTTCTGGGAGAACAGCCGGGAAAAGTTCATGAAGAATTAAACAAGAAGGAACCCATACCTGTCGCACCCCGAGCAATTGCGGTGGGTGTGCCTGCCAGTGTCATCAGGCAGAGGCCTGACATCAGAAAAGCCGAGCGTGAACTGGCGGCGCAGACCGCAAGAATCGGCGTCGCCAAGGCGGATCTCTATCCTAAATTCAAGCTAAGCGGTTCAATCGGTTTGGAGTCATTGTCAAAAAACAGTCTCTTCTCGACGGACAGCCGAACCTACAGTTTCGGTCCGGGTATATCCTGGCGGATTTTCGATGCCGGTGCGATTCGGCAGAACATCGAGGTGCAGTCGGCTTTGCAGGAACAGTATCTGATCGCTTATGAATCGGCTGTTCTCTGTGCAGTGGAAGAGGTGGAAAATGCCCTGGTAGCCTTTGAAGAAGAACAAAACCGCAGGAAATCCTTAAGCGAAGCTACCGCCGCGGCAGAGCAGGCGGTGGAGCTGGCGCAGAAAAAATATCAATCGGGACTGACATCATTCAACGATGTCCTGGATGCCCAGCATTCCCTCCTGTCTTTCCAGGACTCACTCAGGCAGAGTGAAGGAAAGATAACTTCCAATCTTGTGCGTTTGTACAAGGTTTTGGGCGGCGGATGGACTTTACTGGCTCCGGAAGAGAAGAATTGAGTCGGCGATGATTATGGAGAAAAAATGAAGCGGAAAAAAAGAGAAGAGTTCGAGGTCTTTCAGATTACCGAGATAGACGGTGATTTTGTTCATGACAAAAAGCTTGTATCATGGACCGTTTCCATTGCCTTGCTGGTCATTGTGGCCATTGGAGTATTGATCGCCTGGAAGACGATCGGTCGGGATCATTCAGCTCAATATGAAACTCAGGAAGCCAGGTTAGGAACGCTGACTGTATCTGTCACCGCAACAGGTACGCTGCAGCCCACCAATGAGGTGGAAGTGGGCAGCGAGTTGTCGGGTATCATCAAAAGCGTCGAAGTGGACTACAACGATCGGGTAAAAATCGGCCAGGTTCTGGCAAGGTTGGATACGTCCAAACTTGAGGCCCAGGTCAAGCAATCAAGAGCAACTATGGAATCGGCCAAGGGAAAGGTTTTCCAGACTCAGGCAACAGTCAGGGAGACACGCAGCAAGCTTGCCCAATTCCAAAAGGTCAGGGAGTTGAGCCACAACAAAGTTCCGTCGCAAACCGAGATGGATGCGGCGGAAGCTGCGCTGGATCGGGCTCTGGCAAATGATGCCAGTACCAGGGCTGATGTTTCACAAGCCCAGGCAACTCTTGCTGCCTATGAAATCGATCTATCTAAAACGGTTATCCGTTCACCGATCAACGGGATTGTATTGGAACGAAGCGTGGAACCAGGGCAGACCGTTGCCGCCACCCTGGAAGCCCCGACGCTTTTTACCCTGGCCGAAGACCTGACACAGATGGAACTGCATGTGAATGTCGATGAGGCAGACATCGGGAAAGTGAAAACGGGTCAGGAGGCCACATTCACCGTGGATGCCTATCCGGATCGAACCTTTCAGGCACGCATCACGGAAGTAAGGTATGCGTCGACAACGACGTCTGGGGTTGTGACCTATGAAACCGTGCTGGACGTGCATAATGCAGATGTATCTTTGCGTCCCGGAATGACAGCTACGGCGGATATTACGGTAAAGAAAATCGACAATGTCCTCCTTGTTCCCACTGCGGCCTTGCGTTTTACCCCACCGGCAAAATTGCAGGGGCAAAAAGAAGCGGAGAATAATGTTTCCGGCGGGCTGGTCAGCTCTTTAATGCCACATCCACCCCGTTCCGCAGCCAAAGGGGACACCAACACGAATACGAACAAAAAACACCAGGAGGTATGGGTTTTAAAAGAAGATCGTCTATTCGCCGTTTCGGTTACCGTTGGATCAACGAATGGAAGTATGACGGAAGTGTTGGGCGGTGGTATCCGCCCCGGTATGGCATTGGTTGTCGATATCGCAGAGGATAAGAAGTGAGTTGCGCGGATTCCGAACGGACAGCGGATGTTTCTTCCAGGACTGTGATCAGCCTGAAAGGAGTCACCAAAATATATGGCAAGGGGCAGGCCATAACGGAGGCGTTGCGCGGCATCGATTTTCTTGTCACTGAAGGAGAATTTGTCGCCGTAATGGGCCCCAGTGGATCGGGGAAGTCCACCTGCATGAACATTCTGGGCCTTCTGGATACGCCGACTGTGGGAACCTACACGTTCAAGAACATTGAAATTGGCCGGTTGTCCCGCAATCAGCGCGCGCTGCTGCGACGTCACTATCTGGGTTTTGTCTTCCAGGGGTTCAATCTACTGAATCGTACATCCGCCTTAGAGAATGTGGAACTTCCGTTGATCTACCGCGGCTTCCCTGCCACCGTGCGGCGGGCAAGCGCCTTGCGGTCCTTGGAAATGGTTGGTCTCCACGGTTGGGAAACCCATACCCCCGGGGAGCTCTCGGGAGGACAACAACAGCGGGTCGCCATTGCCCGGGCTATTGTCACAGAGCCAGCGGTGCTACTGGCAGACGAGCCAACAGGGAATCTGGATACGATTCACAGCCGGGAAATCATGGAATTGCTGATTTCCCTGAACTGTGACCAGGGCATTACGGTCGTCATGATTACCCATGAACCGGAGATGGCGGCTTATGCGTCGCGTGTCGTTCATTTTCGTGATGGTGTTGTCGAGTCGGATGTACGGAACGGGAGGGCATCGTAGTGCTTTGGAATGCGATTCTTCTCTCCCTGCGTGAGATCAAACGTAACATTCTGAGATCGTTTCTGACCATCCTGGGTATCGTGATCGGGGTGGGGGCTGTTATCGTCATGGTGACCGTCGGCGGTGGTGCCACCGCTCAGGTTACGGAACAGATTGCCAGCCTAGGGAGCAACCTGCTGATGGTCAGCCCAGGGAAACGGATGGGCCCCGGCCAATCTACGACCCCCACGCCTTTCAAAATAGGCGATGTGGAGGCGATCGCAAGGAATGTTTCGTCGGTTGCGGCTGTCGCACCGATGGCAACGCAATCCCTTATGGCTATTTGGGGAAATGAAAACTGGTCGACAACCGTTACGGGGACCGATAATGAATATTTCAAAGTGGTGAAAAGATCCCTCCAGTCCGGCAGATTGTTTACAGATAGTGAACTGCGCGCCGGAGCGGCCATCTGTATCATGGGGGAAACCGTCCGAAAAAAACTGTTCGGCGGACAAAATCCATTGGGTGAAAAGATCAGGCTTAAGAAGCTTTCCTGTGAGGTGATCGGCATACTGGAGGCCAAAGGGCAGAGCAGCATGGGGACGGATCAGGACGACCTTGTCGTGATTCCTCTGAGAACTTTACAACGGCGCCTGTCCGGAAATCAGTACGTTGATCTCATTCAGGTATCGGTTCGGGAAGACACCTCTACGGAGCGGGTAAAGGCAGACATCGAGCGCCTGATGCGGGAGCACAGACATATTGCAGAGGGCAATGATGATGATTTCAACGTTATGGACATGAAGGAAATCGCCGCAATGCTTACCGGTACCACGAAAACCCTCACCGCCTTGCTTGGTGCCGTGGCCGCCGTCAGCCTGCTGGTTGGTGGGATCGGCATCATGAACATCATGATGGTTTCGGTCACCGAACGTACCCGGGAGATTGGCATTCGGTTGGCCATTGGAGCCCTTGAACGCGAAGTTCTCCTGCAATTTCTGGTCGAAGCCGTGGTGTTGTCTTCATTAGGCGGTGTGATCGGGATTGTTCTGGCCATCGTTTCCTCCGTTGTCCTTGCGGGGATCCTGCAAGTGCCCTTTGTCTTCAATTTAGGTATCGTAGTTATCGCCTTCCTGTTCTCGGCGGCAGTCGGTGTAATTTTCGGATATTTCCCGGCTCTGAAGGCCGCGCGCATGGATCCAATCGAAGCTTTACGGCATGAATAAAGCAATATCCATTCAATAAAATATTATCGGCCAAAATCTTTTTCGAAGCCTTCATTTTTTCCGCATCAATTGTTTCAGGTGATGTTACGAGACATTCACGTCACAGTTTATTGTTTATTGAAGAAAAAAATCGCTGCAAATCAAAAAAAGTTGAACCAAACTCCTAAAGTTTCGACGCAGGCATGTCGATAAGATAATCAAAGCAAACGTCGTCCGGACAGCGGCTTGAACAACCAGATGCTTTTTGAAAATGAAGAGAGTTTTTTAACCATCCGACAGAATGTCGGATCAACATGCCAGAAAGGAGAAACATCATGAGCAGCAGTATTACCCTAAATTCGTCAATCTCTCAGAATCTTTATTCCCTTCAGTCCACAACGAAATTAATGGATGAAACCTCGTACCGGTTGTCGACCGGTAAAAAGGTGAACAGCGCCCTGGATGATCCTACCGCCTATTTCACAGCTTCGGAACATACGCAGCGGGCATCGGACCTTCAGGTTCGCAAGGACGAGATGAGTGAAGCCGTTCAAACCATCGAGGCGGCCAATAACGGTATTGAGTCCATCCAGGATCTGATCGCTTCCGCCAAATCCCTGGCACAGTCCGCACTTTCCTCGGATTCGGCAACGGACAGGGCGGATTACATGAGCCAGTTCAACGCCCTTCTCGAACAAATCGATGACATGGCCGCCGATTCCGGCTATAAGGGCGTGAACCTCCTGGATGCGTCATCGACATTGGACGTGTCTTTCGATGAAACAGGTGATTCGAAAATCAGCCTCACGGGGACAGATTGTGACAGCGCAGGACTGGCCCTCGTTGATGCGACTGCTTGGGGAACCGTCGATGCTGCAGGCAACACGGCCATCAATGCCTCAATTGCCCTGCTGGACACGGCGAAAAGCACCTTGCGGACGAATGCAAAGTCACTTTCCAATCAGCTTAACACCATTACGACCCGTCAGGATTTTACGACGAAAATGATCAACACCCTCACCGAAGGGTCGGCCAACCTGGTGAATGCCGATACCAATGAAGAGGGTGCGAACCTGATCACCCTGCAGACGCAGCAGTCCCTGGCCACCAATTCGCTGAGCATCGCGGCTGAGTCTGCGTCGGCTGTATTGTCACTCTTCTCCTAGAGTAAAGTGAAGCGTCGATGACATGCCATCGGCGGAGAAATAACCCAATGAATTTACCGGGAGGAAATAATCCTCCCGGTAAAAAATTTGAAAGGCAAGGATTGTTTTTCTGAGTCTGAAGGAGGGACCCCATGGCGCTGAGAATAACCCTGAACCCGCATGAGAAGATCATCATTGCCGGTGCGTCCATTACCAACGGCAATGTTTCAACTCATTTTCTTATCGATAACAGGGTACCTATTCTGCGGGAGAAAGACATCCTGAAGGAAGAAAACGCCGTGTCACCGGCAAGCCGGATCTACTTCGCCATTCAACTCATGTACATGGATTCTGGAAATCTAACCGAGTATCACAAGTTATACTGGGAACTGGTGCGTGACTTTCTCAAAGCCGCACCCTCAACCTTGAAGTTAATTGATGGAATCAGTGAACAGATTATTGGTTCCCGATATTACCAGGCGTTAAAACTTGCCCGTAAACTGATTGAACGTGAACAATCTCTCATTTCCACTGCCATGAGATCCTGATCAGATTCAAACGACAATTTCCATGGAACGGGATTCCTCAAGATTTTCCGTCGAATTTTCATTCGTAGCTGAAGGTGCCTGGCCCCGCAAGCCCTTGGCGATACTGAGGTTGATGTTGATGATGCCTGTCAGTTTTTCGGGTGCGGGCTGGGCCATGATGAGGAAGATCTGCCTGTCGATGTAGGCGCTTAATCTCAGAAGGTTTATCCGCAAATCCATTGGGAGAAGACTGTCGGGTCCGCCCAGGTCCGCCTGGAAGATCGTCCAGAGTTTCTGATTGAATTTCAAAGCCTCTTCAAGCATTTCCTTCCTGTTTTCCGATTCCCAGTTGTCCCGGCAGTCCGTGAGTTTCTGAGCGCCTAAAGTGAGCGCCATGGCTTCAATTTCACGGGGTGAGCTCATGGTCACTTGATTTTTTCGATACGTATCCAGTTTATTCATGATGATATAACCTCTTTTTGAGTCAGACAGGGTGTGACCCTGTCCGGTAAGGGTAAAAGACAATCAATCAAGTGATCGGAACCCTTGATGGAACTTTTCCGATCCTATAGATAATCCGATAATTTCGTCATATTGAGAACTTCGGCTGTCACTTTAAGTGTTTCCTCGTAAGCCGTTTCCTGTGCCTGGAGTTTAACGGCTGCTTCGGCCGTGCTTCCCGTTTCGGTTTCATAAATTCGACTATTGAGATTCACGGTCAACGCATCCAGCCGGGTTTCCCGGGTTTCCAACTGCGAATTGACGCCGGCCTGGGCAGCCCTTTCGGTTTTGATGCGATTGATTGCCGTTTGGAGGGCCTCTGTGAGGTCGGAGAAGACGTCTTTATCCTCTCCGTTCTCAATGGCGGTGATCGCCTGGCTCAAGATACTCAACGCCTCACTGAATATTTTTCCTCCGTCATTGTTCAGAACAGTGACCGTGTCTTCCCCGGTCATCACCGTTTTGCCTTCTTCAGAACCCCGGTAAAACGGGAAAACGGCAACGGCCTTGCCTCCTGCATCGCTTGCGCTGACCGTAAAATCATACTGACCATCCGGAAGGAGATCACCATCGTCGTCGCAACCGTCCCAGTTGATTAAATTTGTTCCTGCCGTTCCACCGGAAACGGTAAGCGTGCGGACGACATTGCCGGCATCGTCGATCACTTCAATGGTCAAGGAAGACGCCTCTTCCGCCATGTCAAAGAGGAGATCCCCGGCCGTTCCGGAGGATAAGGAAACCGTATTGGAGAAGGGAACGGTTTGCGTATTACTGCCGCCCCCGTACATGTAACCGCTTCCATAGCGGGAATTGGCCAGACTAAGAACCTGAACATAGGTGTTTGTTAACTCTTTTGCGTAATCTTCTCCGGTACTTGTGCTTCCTGACGATAGGGATGACAGGACGTCCTTGGCTTCCTGCAGGAAGGTGGATACCGAATCCAGGGTTGTTTCACTGGCTTCGATCCATGTCATTGCCTGCGCGATATTCGATTCGTATTGCCCGTATTGGGAAAGGGTGGTCCGATCGGACAGCAACAGGCTCGTTGCGATGGGATCATCGGACGGCTTGTTGATCTGCTTGCCGGTTGCTACAACCGTTTGAGCATCGGCCAGTTCCTCCGCCTGTTTGGAAGTAAAATGAATCAGGTTATTCACCATCATACTGCGTGTAATTCTCATAGCATCCTCCCGTTTTAGCCTGAAATCGATGTTTATGGCAGCTTGACCGTATTCCCCGACAAGCCCGGTCTTACATCTCGATAATCGTTTCCAGCATTTCATCCAATATGCTTGTCAGCTTGGCTGCCGCTTCATAAGTACTCTGGTAAAGGACCAGTTTTGCCGTTTCTTCGTCGACGGATACGCCGGAAACCGAGGCCACCTGATTTTTCCTGTATTCCACCGTATCCGAGGCCGATTCGTAGCCGGCTTCTGCGGATTTGACCTCCGTCCCGATTTTGGCAACCATGGCCGCATAATAGTCACTGATGGTGCAGGTGCCGCTACTGAGCAGCAACGCGTCTTGGAGCCCGGCGATGGCGGCGGCATTGGTTCCATCTCCGGACGCTCCGTCAGCCGTTGCCGCTGCCGCAATCTTTCCCGGATCTTCAAGGATCTCCGTATTGACCGACATGTCCTCTGCCCCGGTACCGGTAAAAAAGGAAATCCCGGCTTGTCCGTCCATGTCATAGCCGCTTGTATGCAGGGCGTTCACCTCTTCCATGATCGTTACGGCGAGCTCGTCAAGTCCGGTCTGACAGGACGGGATCATCTCGTCCCGTACTTCCAGATAGCCGTTCAATTTGCCGCTGGTGATATCGTCGGAAATCACTTGGGCGTTGCCATCACCGTCATCCCATGTAACGTCCCGCAAGCCAGTGGTTGCATTGGTCGCGGCGGATAACGTCCAGATTGCAGTCCCTTCCACGAGGGGTTTTCCGTCGGTAACCTGGATGCATACCTGACCCGACTCGTTGGTGTAGGTGCTGATATTGATTAGAGATGAAAGACTTAGTACCAGCGTGTCGATACTGTCCTGACAGGTGTTGACACGTCCGCCGGTGGCGGCGGCCTGAGAAATCTTTTGATTCATGTCCACAATCTGCTGTGCGAGTTGGTTGATCTCCTCCACGGTTGAGACGACGGCGTCATCGATGCCGGCTTGGATTTCTTTTAGGTCCGAACTTGTGCTGTTGAAAGTTTCCGCCAGGTTGTCACTGCCGGAAGCGAGAACCGAACGCGCCGTTGTGCTTGAAGGATCGTTGATCACATCCTGCCAGGCGTTCCAGAAATCGTTTAAGGCTGAACTCAGGCCGTAGTCGTCCGTGTCGGAAAATATTTGCTCGATTCCGGACAGAATTTCACTTTCGGCTTCCCACTTGCCGAGGTCCTGGTTGGCGCTGCGAAGCTGCATCGTGAGAAAAGCGCTGTAAACCCTTTTGATTGAGGATAATTCAACGCTTGCTCCTGAAGTTCCGGTAGATTCAATAACGGCGCGCTGCCTGGAATAACCCGTGGTTTCGACATTGGCAATGTTGGTGCTGGCCACATCGATCGCTCCTGAATACGTGTTCAGGGTACTTAATGCTGAGTACATGATCCCGGTCGTGGTAGTCATGATTTAACCTCTTCTAAAGGAAGAATCTTTTTGTCTGCCGAATCTTCGATCATCGAGGACGACGCCGGCCTGCTTCAAAAAGCGGGACTTCCAGTTCTTTATTTGGTTGGGATGTACTTGGTGTTTACCGGCAACTTCTGCCAGGCTCTTTTTCCCCTCCATGTATTCCAAAATCACTTTTAACTTAAACGAACCATCATAAAACTTGCGTTTTTCCATGATATAATCCCTCATTCATTTACCATCTGCCCAAGAAAACCTCTTTCAACACGTCAAACGTCAAACATGATCGGATTACTTCATCGCGTTGATCGTCGTCTGGATAATTTCGCTTTCGACAGTGAACATTTTTGCGCAGGCTTCATATGCACGTTGGGCGATGATCATGTTGGTCATTTCGGTTGCCATATCGACTGTGGACATTTCCAGACTTCCGGAAGTAATGCTTCCGAATTGACCGGAACCCGCCACACCGCTTACCGCTGCTCCCGATGCGGACGATGATTCGTAAAGACCGCTGCCGGTCAGATTCAGTCCGTTGTTGTTGGCAAAGATCGCCAGTGCAATCTGGTATAGCGGTTGCGTCTTGCCGTTCGAATAGGTGCCAGTGATGACGCCCTGTTCATCCGTTGAGATGCCGACCAATGTTCCCGCCGCCGAACCGTTTTGTGACTGGCTGGAGAGACTGGAAGCGGAGGCAATCTGGGTCATGTTACCGGTGGTGGTGCCGTCGGCATTGTAAATAGCCCAGGTGAGGTCCTGTGGAGTTCCCGATCCATTTGTCAGCGCGAGTGAGATGGTCGGATTGGTGCCGTTTGCCAGATCACCGTTTTCATCAAACGTTAAAGTCCCACTGCCGGTGGCCGTTCCGGTTTCTGAAGGAATACTCGCAGCCCAGCTCCATTCGTTGACATTCGCCGTTTTGGTATAGGTGATGGTGACGGGAATCGAGTTCCCCAATGAATCATAAACACTGATCGTTGAAGAGAAGGTGTCTCCTGATTCGGCTTCCGAATTGAGATTGATGGTTGTCGTCAGTTCCGATGTGGTGGTCGGTGATATGATACTTGAAGAAAGGGTGATGTCCCCCAGGGCACCAAGGCTGCCGTCTTCATTGATCGTATATCCCTGCACGGCAAGGCCGTCTGAAGTGACCAGGGTACCATCGGCATTATACTCGAAGTCGCCGTTTCGTGTGTAGCAAGTGGCACCGGATGTGTCGTGAACGACAAAAAAACCGGAGCCGGTGATGGCCAGGTTGTTGCTGTCGCCCGTTGATGAGAGCGCTCCCTGGCCCCAGTTGGTCGTTACATCCTGTATGGATACGCCGCATCCGGTCGCGGTTGAAGAATAGGTGGTCATGGCGCTGTTGACCAGTTCGGAAAAGCTTACCGTGTTGTCTTTGTAAGCGGTTGTTTCGGAATTGGCCAGATTGTCACTGACAACGGAAAGTTGATTCCTGAAGGAATTCAATCCGGTGAGGCATGTATAAAATGTGGAAAACATGAAAACCTCCTATGTTGTATTAAAAAATCATTGAATTAACCAAATTCGATCCCCAGTGAAGTCAACCCGGCCGAAAATCTACGTAACCTCCGTGACCGATCCCACCGGTATTTCACCCTGCTCCGTGACCAGGCAGGGTGTCCCGTTTCTGTACACGACACCCGTTACGGTGGCCGTTTGTTCTGTTGAAGCGGACACGGAAACATCGTTGCCGCTTTCATCACTGGCCGAAAACTTGAAGCTGTAGGTGGCGTCTTCCATGGTCGATCCGCTCTTATCGGTGCAATCCCACGTGAATGAATAGGTGCCCGCAGACATGCTCCCAAGATCGATTGTGTCGACGGTTTCGCCGTCTTTATTGTAAATCGTCACGGAAACATCATCGGCCTCGCTTGCCAGGGTGTAGTTGACACAATTGCTTGCCCCGTCTGATACGGTGATCTCATCACTGGAATAGGCTATGGTCTTTCCGATGAATCCGACGGCCTGTGAGTTGTTCATGGAGGAAGCGTACTGACTGATGGCTTCCAGGTAATCGTTGGTTTCTTCCGCTTGCGCAACTTGTGAGAGGTTGCTGAATTGGGAAATCATTTGACTGGTGTCCATAGGATCTGTCGGATCCTGATATTGAAGTTCTGTCAGCAGCAATGTTAAAAAATCATCTGTCCCCAGTTGCGAAAGGGAATCAGATGAATTGGTTGCTGTTGTGGTTGACGCAGTCGAAGCCGTTAAAGCCGATGCGGAAACAATGGTGCTCATTTTCGTAGCCCTCCTTCTTCAAGGTCTTGCCCAAGCAGTCATTCCATCTTCCCTAACTTGCCGAACTGAAAACCGGCACAAATGCTTTAGGTTACGTCTGAATGACGGTTTGGGTGCATAATTAACCGTATTAACTAGAAATCGGTGGGCTCTTGACAAGTCGGATCGACACCACTATAAGAAGAGTGTCTGAGTGAGTGTAAAAGCCCGCTCAACCAAAGCCAGACACCCCGACCGGCCAGTCTCGTGTTTGGCTTTGCCCTTTTAAAATCTCAAAACGCTTCCTCTGTCGTTCTTATCCCCGAAGATTGTTTGTCTGTGACGGTCTTATTTTGCAAGGGGAGTGCCACAATTTGCCATTTATAACCACAACCACCCAAGCATGCATACGGATACGTTACCATCATCTATCCGGTGCATATGTTACTAACATTAATCGTAATATATTAATAATACGATGCATATTTATATATGTGCGAAACCTAATAGCGATATGAAGACAAAGATAGAACATTTGAGTCTTCTGATAGATGTATCCAGAGTAACACGAATTAGTTTTATTATTCGTAACTAATTCAAACATCAAAAAAAGAACTGTTAAGGAAAAACATTCCAGATGGGACATGACATTATCGGGAGAACAGGACTGGTCCAGGGAAAATATTGCATGTGGTTTCGGAATAATTTTCCTTGTCGGTAAACATGCGTCATGAATTTGAAACCTGATTAAAAATTCACTTGACAGAAAAACCTGAAAGAGTTTTATGTATTGCTAAATGGAAATATACTAGGAGATAATATGCAGGAATTCATCAAGGTTATGAAGGCCCTTTCCGATCCGAACCGGGTCAAGATCATCAAATTGCTTCAACAACAGGTCATGTGTGTCTGTGAAATCCAGGCTGCCTTGGAGATTGCACAGCCGACAGTTTCCAAGCATTTGAAAATACTTGAAGATGCAGGTCTTGTATCATGCGAGAAAGACGGTCTCTGGGTGAATTATGCCCTAGCTGATGGCGAAAAGAACCCGTATGCGGCCACTCTCCTGGGAAATATGCGCCACTGGCTATCCGAAAACGCGGACATAAAAGAGCTCTATGCAATTCTGCCTCTGTTGAACCGGGAAACGCTCTGTAAAAAATAAGAACACGCCGTATATCGTTTAACGAGAATATATAAAGCAGGGATAGACAATAAAATTGATCGTCATGCCGAAAACCACTTCAAAAGACCAGAAAGGATGAATAAACACATATGGACATCGGAGCGTACATTGTAAATTTAATCCAGAGCGGGATGGGTAGCCTGGCCTCGTATTTGGCGGCGCATGTTTTGCTGTGTCTCGTGCCGGCTTTCTTCATCGCCGGGGGTCTTTCCGCGCTTGTTCCCAAGGAAGCGGTGACGAAATTCCTGGGCAGAAAGGCCCCCAAGATCATTGCTTATCCCACGGCAGTCTTGGCGGGAAGTACGCTTGCCGTGTGCTCATGTACCATTGTTCCCCTGTTTGCCGGTATCTACATGAGGGGCGCAGGACTTGGCCCGGCCATCACCTTCCTGTTTTTTGCCCCAGCCGGAAACATTCTGGCCCTCTCGTATACGGGAGTGGCGCTGGGAGCCGATTTTGCGATTGCGCGCATCATCCTTTGCATTGTGTTCGGTATCGGTATCGGTCTGATCATGAGCGCCATCTTTTCCCGGGATGACCTTGCCCACGCGGAAGCAGACGATACGACTTATGTCGGCCAGGAGGGGCTCAGACTGACAACGCTGTGCTTTCTCGTTGGCATGGTAGCCCTGCTGCTTGTAGGAACCCTAAAAGTGGATCTGTTGCTCGATACCTATGCCAAATTTACCATTCCCCTTCAAGGATTCGATCAATTTCAGGATTTCCTTTATCGTCTGGTTCCTTTCGATGCATCTAAGGGAGAAGAGGGGGTGACGGCGCAGGGTGCGATACTGATCGGCTTTCTCGGTTTGATTGGTGTAACGGCCTGGCGGGGACTGGGGCGGGTCGATGAAGGCTTCTCCGGATGGACCTATGTTTCCCTGTCTCTCATTGCCCTGACACTTGTCATCGCAGCGGTTCGCATGGAACCGACATCCACAGGGCTGGACATCCATCTGACCGGCAAGATGTTTGGCATTATCCTGGTGATGGCGGCATTGGGCTATATGGCGAGAAAATGCTTCGATTCGTATGAAATCCAGCAATGGCTCTGGGAAACATGGCGTTTTATCAAGCTGATCTTTCCTCTTCTTGTGGTTGGGGTTTTCGCGGTAGGCGTTATCCGGCATTTTATCCGTCCTGAGTGGATTGAAGCTGTCGCCGGCCAGAACACGATTCTGGGCAACCTTGCCGGTGTGGTTTTTGGTGTTTTTATGTACTTTCCGACTCTGGTCGAAGTGCCCATTGCCAAGATGTTCCTTACCCTTGGGATGCATCCCGGCCCCTTGCTTGCCTATCTGATGGCCGATCCGGAACTCAGTCTGCAGAGCATTCTGATTACGGCATCCATTATCGGTCGTCTGAAGGCATGGACCTATGTAGCGTGGGTAGCCTTATTCAGCGCCACTTCCGGCATGATCTATGGGGCATGGACGGACGGTGCCAGTGCTTGGACACTTTTGGCTTACCTGGGAATATTTCTGATCATCCTGATTTTTGTCCTGTATCTGGTAAACAGGCGCAACCACTCATTAGAAGAGAAAATCGCTACAACTAAAGAGATCTGCCGAAATGACTGAATAGTATTCATAAAGAAAAGGAGGGAAAGATGGACATTAAAATTTTGGGGACAGGCTGCAGCAAATGCGACCAGACGGAGAAACTGGTGCGGGAGGTTGTTGCGGAAACCGGAGCCGATGCCCAGATCGGGAAGGTCACCGACATCAAGAGCATCGTCAAATATGGGGTCATGCTAACCCCGGCCGTCGTCGTCGACGGTGAGGTGAAAATTGTCGGGAAGATCCCCAAAAAGGAAGACATAAAGAGCTGGCTGGGGAAATAAGTACAAAAAGTTGGATTTTAACCGTATAGTCGGAAAAAGAGCCCCCGAGTGCGGGAAAACACGATGAAGGAGGAGAGGAATAATTTATGAGAATGTTGGCTGAATTTTTTCCGGAATTTACAGGCATGCTGGATGACATGGATGAACTGTACCGGCAGAAGCGGACGATCGACGAAAAAACGTACCAGTTCATTTGCTTTGCCCTATCCATCAAGGCTCGTTCGAAACCTTGTGTCCTGAAGCATTTCAAGGGCGCCCTGGAAGCGGGAGCTACTGTGAAGGAATTGACTTATATCCTGGCCCTGGTCATGAGAGAAGCCGCCGGCGCCGATGACTGCTGGACCCACGACATCGTGGACGACTGGCAGGAAATCATCGCCGGCAATGTCGATTGCAGTTGTAAAAAATAACGGATGGTGGTTACCCGGGGGGGATCAATAGCCCTTCCGGGAGGATCCGCCGTGGCGGAGCGAATCAATAGTAATAGTAAAGGAAGGTTCCTCTCCGTTGGCGGTGACATCGTGAAAAGGGGAGCGTAAGTTATTTAAAACGTAAAAACGAAAAACATCACTGGAATTGGGGGTGTTATGACGGGAAAAATTGGAAAACGGCTTTCCTTTCTGGACCGGTTCTTAACTTTGTGGATTTTCCTGGCTATGTTTATCGGTGTCATGTGGGGTTATTTTTATCCCGGGATCCGTGACGTCATCAATCTGTTCCAGGTAGACACGACGAACATCCCCATTGCTATCGGATTGATCCTGATGATGTATCCACCTCTGGCCAAGGTCAAATATGAAAAACTGGGAGAGGTTTTTCATAACGGCCGGGTCCTGGCTTTGTCTCTCGTTCAGAACTGGGTCATCGGTCCCATCCTGATGTTTCTGCTGGCGATCACCTTTCTTTCCGGCTACTACCACTACATGGTGGGTCTGATCCTCATCGGTCTGGCCCGTTGTATCGCCATGGTCATCGTCTGGAACGATCTGGCCGACGGGGACCGGGAGTATTGTGCGGGGCTGGTGGCCTTCAACTCAATTTTCCAGGTCCTGTTCTTTTCCTTCTATGCCTGGATTTTTATTACCATCCTGCCAACCTGGATTGGGCTGAAGGGTTCCGTTGTCGATGTTTCCATCACCCAGATTGCCCAGAGCGTGTTTATCTACCTGGGAATTCCGTTCATTGCCGGGATGATCACCCGCTTCATCTGCTTGAAGACAAAAGGAATCGAGTGGTACGAAAAGAAGTTCATCCCGAAGATCAGCCCTGTTACCTTGATCGCCCTGCTCTTTACGATTCTCGTCATGTTCTCCCTGAAGGGCGAGTACATCGTCGAGCTGCCCCTGGATGTGGTCCGGATTGCGATTCCCCTGTGCATCTATTTCGTCGTCATGTTCTTTGCCTCTTTCTATCTGTCCATGAAAGCGGGGGCAACCTACGAGCAATCGACGACCCTGAGCTTTACGGCGGCATCGAACAACTTCGAACTGGCTATTGCTGTGGCCGTTGCCGTTTTTGGGCTCAATTCTCAGGAGGCCTTTGCCTGTGTGATCGGGCCGCTTCTGGAGGTTCCGGTTTTAATTAGCCTGGTTAACGTAGCGCTGTGGTTTAAAAAGAAATATTTCCCCTATTCCAAGGAAACGCCGACCGGAGTTTGTCATGTCACGTGCATGGAGTGAAAAGAGAAACGATGGAAGAACCTGATATCCGCAAACAGGCCGTCAAGGGGTTTGTCAAGGTTTTCAGCTGTGCCCATTCCATGATGATGGTTTCGGCGGATCAGCACCGGACCCCGGTGGATGTACCCGTCCTGAAAGCGGTCACCGGTTTGGGCGCCGGCGTTGCGACCATGGGAGATATCTGTGGCATGGTTAACGGCGGGGTGGTTGCCCTGGGGAACATGTCGGCTCCCATTTATGGATCGTCAGCAGATGAATGGAAGATCGCCTTGTTTTGTCATGAATTCTATCGGCAGACGAGAGAAGCCGCTGGAACCTGCAGTTGCGGGGAAATCCACGGGGGAAAACACCTGGCGAAAAACTTCCGGAAGGCCATCCTGACGGGGAAGACGTTCAAGTGTTTTGAAATGCTCTACAAGGGGTCGGGAATCCTGGATGATTTTTTTACCCGTATTCCTTATGCACCGCCCTTCTTTGAAACAGAGAAAGCAAATCGCATTCGGTCCATTCACGAGTATTTCCGGGAGCATCGTTTCCATTGCTGCCGGACCACCATGGAATTGATTCAGGAAAAATGCGGGCGGGACCTGTCCTTTCTCCGGGAGGCAGCGACAGGGTTTATCGGCGGCATCGGGTTCAGCGGGACCCTCTGCGGGGCCGTCACCGGCGGAGTTTTGGCTGCAGGGGCGGTGCATGGAGTCAATCCCAAAATGAGCGATTACGCGGATACCATGAAAATTATTTTCCATGGCCTGCTCAAGAGTGATAAAATATGGAGTGATTCCAGATTGTTTAAGGCTGTCCGGGCCTTCGAGCTGAGTCGGAAGATCTACGAAATGGTCGAATCCTCTTATGGAAGCTGCGACTGCCGTATCATCTCGGGCTTGGATATCGAAAGGCCGGAAACATTTCAGACCTACAGGAAAGAAAACGGAATTGCCCGGTGCCGGGGTATTGCCGACCGCATTGCCCGGGAAACGTCGGCCCTTCTGTAAGAAGGGATTGTTCTTTTTAAGAGATTGATTCTGGGTTTAAATCTGTAATCATCTACTCGTCTCAGGGAGGTGCAGGATGGGTACGCACAGAGAGTTGATTAAAGATTTGTTGTCTAAGGCAGACATTCAGGTCAACGGCCCCCGTCTATGGGATATCCAGGTACGAGATGAAAGGTTTTATCCACGGGTGCTGAAAAACGGCAGCCGTGGGCTCGGGGAATCGTATATGGCTGGGTGGTGGGATTGTTCCCGCCTCGACGAGTTTTTTTGCCGTCTTCTCCGGGGGCGAGTGGATAAAAAAATCGGTGAAAACCTGAAAAGCCTATTTTATTACCTGTATGCGAGGCTTTTCAACCCACAGTCGCCCGCCCGGGCCCATATTATTGCCCAACAGCATTACGATCTCGGCAACGATCTGTTTCTTTCATTTCTGGACCCTTATAATCAGTACAGTTGCGCTTACTACAGCGAAACGGCTGATCTGGAAGAGGCACAACAGAAAAAGCTCGATCTCATCTGCCGTAAGATCAACCTGCAACCGCAGGACCAGGTACTGGACATCGGATGTGGATGGGGCGGCCTCGCCCGGTATGCGGCGGAAAAATATGGATGTACGGTTACCGCCGTCAATATTTCGGATGAGCAGATTGATTACGCCCGGAAATCCTGCGGGCATCTGCCTGTGAATATCATCCGGCAGGATTACCGCAAAATCCGGGGTACTTTTGACAAGATCGTATCTGTCGGGATGTTTGAACACGTGGGACCGAAGAACTACCGGACCTTCATGCAGGCGGTGCACCGCTGCCTGATAGAAGAGGGGATTTTTCTGCTCCAGACAATTGGAGGGAATCATTCCCGGTTCAACTGTGATCCCTGGGTCAATCGCTATATTTTCCCCAACGGGACCCTGCCGAGCCTGGCCCAGATCGGCAGGGCCGCGGAAGGCCTTTTTGTCATCGAGGATGTCCATAACCTGGGTTCTCATTATGAGAAGACGCTCTTGGCTTGGAACGAGCGTTTTCAGCAGGCATGGCCCGGTCTTTCCGGCAAGTATGATGAAACGTTCAAAAAAATGTGGGAATATTACCTGCTCTCTTGTGCCGGAGCATTCCGGGCAAGGTCGATTCAGTTGTGGCAAATCGTATTGACCAGGGGACTGGAAAACCCGGACTTGTGCCGTTGCACATAAAAGCCGGTATGAGGCTGTGTCATAATACTTGATTTACATTCATGGTTATTCTGAGCGAAGCGAAGAATCTAATCATTACGGTATGTTGAAAGGAAGAGATTCTTCGGCTGACGCCTCAGACATAATGACATTGCGACACAGTCTCCGAGTCCGGCATGACGTTTTTAATATTTGCTTGCCGATGTAATAAATATTGGGGAGGATTCGGAATCCAGCTCAACTCGTTGTTGAGGGAAGTGCCCCACTGAGAATAATAAAAACTCAAACCGATTTCGAGCGGCAAATCGATACCTGGCGGCAAAAAATTGTTGGGGAGCAATATCCTGCTTTCGACTGTGTGTTGATGATGTGGCGAAAATTCAAAAAGGAGTGTTGGACATGTTAAAAAATATGTACCTTATTTCCATGCTTTTTCTGTCGATCTGTATTCTCTCTGTGGGAAATATGGCCCTTGCTGCTCAAACAGAGAGCCTGACGGTTTACTACTTTCATACGACCTACCGGTGTCACTCCTGTACGCTTTTGGAAGAATACACCCGTGATGCCGTCATGAAGAATTTCCCCGCCGAGTTGAAATCAGGCCGGATCAAGTTTGTGGCCCTGAATATCGAAAAAGACCCTAACCGGCATTATATTCAAGATTATCACCTTTCCTTTAAGTCCGTCGTCGTGTCGGTGCAGGATGAGAAAGGACGGGAAAAACGTTGGGAAAACCTGAGTAAGGTCTGGGTTTATCTGAGAAACCGGGACGCTCTGACAAAATATGTTGTCGAGCGGGTGCGGTCCCATCTCAAGGAGGTTCCCGGTGCCTGATATCATGACCCTGGAAACCATTCCCTTTGTCGGTGCCTTGGTGTTGGGCATTCTGTGTTCCATCAGTCCATGTCCCTTGGCCTCGAATATTGCGGCGATTTCGTTTGTTTCGAGGCATGCCATCAACAGGACCGCGATTCTGTCTTCCGGCATAGCCTATTCTCTGGGGAGAAGCCTGTCCTATCTTGTTATTAGCGCCCTGACGATTACGGCGCTGGTGAATATCCCTTATCTTTCCGAATTTCTTCAGAAATATATGAACAGATTTCTGGGGCCTCTTTTCGTGATCCTGGGTCTCTTTTTCCTGGGTGTGATTAAAATGTCCCTGCCATTTCCATCCTTTGTTCCCTCTTCGAAAATAACGGATACCTTGGGCAGACAAAAAATAGTGGGACCGTTCCTGTTAGGCATCCTCCTTGCCCTGGCATTCTGCCCCGTCTCCGCCGCCCTGTTCTGGGGCAGTCTGATTCCCCTGGCCGTCGAAGCGGAATCTTCTATCGGATACCCGATCCTATTCGGCATTGGCACGAGCATTCCTGTCCTGATTTTTGCCGTTCTTCTGGCCGCAGGATCGCCGCTTCTGGATCTTCTTCTGAAACGCATGGTTCACACGGAAAAGATCCTGAATCATTTAACCGGCCTGGTTTTTATCATCATTGGCCTGCTTTATATTTTTCGGTATTATTTTTGAGACGTGAATGTCTCCGCACAGGGGGAGTATTCTTCAGAACATGGCGTTTGACTCTTTGTTGCCTCGATTCTTTCTGCCGGGTTGAGATCAGCGCGCCTTTTTTTAGATTTGGAGGACCTTATGGAAGTCAAAGTGATGATTTACGGCCGGGATACCTGACCCTTTTGCGTCCAGGCTCGGGAAGCCTATGGGGACAGGGCTGTGTACGTGAACATCGAGGAGAATCCGGAAAAACTGGCGGAAATGCTGGTTTATTCAAAGGGGGATGAACGTGTTCCCGTAATCGTGGAGGGGCAGAAGGTCCTTATCGGATTTAATAAGGATGTCTTCCTGAAAGGAGGTATCCTCCTGCACGGCGGCACCTGAGGGGCGGCTAAAAAGTCTCCCGGGTGAGGAGATGCTGCCGTTCAGGACTTATCTTTTCCACAATTTCGGAAAGAAATCTGTAGACTACTCTTTCCCCTGTCAAAGTCTTTTTGGCCGATATCAACAGGGAAAAGAGTATGGTGATACATCATCGCGGCATGGATTTATTAATGATATCGCCCCGGTTGCCAAACAGATCCGTTGCCCTGAATTTGTACGCTGTAAGGGGCTTTATTTCCAGAATCTCTTCCGGTGGGGTATTCAACAGTTTCCGGCTCAGATCATCCGCCATTTTCTCAACCCTATTGATGTCTTCCGCCGTCACCGGTTTTCCTTCACTGCGCCATTTTCGGACTTTTGCTTCAAGATCGGCCTGGTCCTTCGGGAACACCCCGGGTTTCAGTCGAACATCATAAGCTTCGCCGGTGGAAACCCGTTGCAGGATGAATCCATCACCGACGGTGTTGTCGATCCTCAGGGTCTGAAAATTGATCCGGGCGCCTGTTACGAAGGCAACCGTATCCACCCAGCAGGGCCCGTTTTTGGAGACAGCCACCAGATCGGTCCGATCGATTATCCCGTTGGGAAACAGTTTATTCAAGACCGCCCTGGTCTCGATGAATGCAATCACCATTCCGTCACAGAGATGACCATGAATCCGGGCCAAGTCCTTCAATCCGATTTCTTTGGTTTTAAGAGAATAACGCCCCAACGCGCTGTCCGTATCCATAACGCTGATCGGCTGATTGAAAGTCGCCTTTGCTGCCCAAGCAGGATAAAACCAATCGGGAGTATTGTCCGTTTTACCATCCATGGCGTATGCAAGACCACCCATCATCAGTAATCCAAAAACAAAAGCACATGCCAGCACAACCCTCTTAAATCTTTTCATCAATTCCTTCCCTCCTTGGTTGATCTAAAGAATTTTCCAGAAACGCACGTACCCGACGCAAAGCAAATTTCCTGTCACTATCTTTGGTTCTTAATGGAAAGAGGATTCTTATATCAAATTCATAATATGCATATTTGTCGAGAATTATTCCTTCTTCTCCGCGCAAAATAATACCTTGACAGCCGTAAACATTATGATAGAAGGCATTATATCGATTTCCGATATAATAACCGGAACGGGAGATATCACTCTATGAGTATGTCCGAATTGAATTACTGGAAATCTTTAATCAATATCGGTTTGACAAAATTCCTTGTCCTGAAAGTTTTGTCCATGGGCCCTAACCATGGTTACGGAATATTAAAGGTGCTGGAATCAATGACCAGCGGCTGCTGT
>Ga0302246_1000400_pt1 | contig 38907 bp, 27 predicted proteins | sample AAG_UR_Trp_MG_FD_193533 | JGI IMG/M metagenome (GOLD analysis project Ga0302246, IMG submission 193533) | Enriched activated sludge microbial communities from anaerobic digester in WTTP, New Holstein, Wisconsin, United States - AAG_UR_Trp | ecosystem: Engineered > Bioreactor > Anaerobic >... | reverse complement strand
TGGCCAGCGACTCGGCAAAGGCACGGTACAGAGAAACAAAAAGATATTCCCGGATTAACGAAGAAAAGATTTGGTCTCCGTCCATGCGGAAGATCGGCAACGATTTGGACTCCCATTTCTTTTTGGCGATTTCCTTCAACCATTGCCTCGAAACCGGCAGCATCTGCACCAAATGTGGATAGTAGGTCGCACCGCTTTCGTATTTGTTGTAAAACAAAAAGAAATGGCCAACATTGTGCCTGAAGTGCCACTCGTCGATGACCATGATGATTTCCTGTACCAGTGGCGTGATGCCCGCGGTAGAGCCCGGCGTGGTGAGCAGTTCATTGATATTTTGACCTGCGTCTTCAACATAATCTGCTACGCGCGCACCGACGCAGAGAACGCGTCGGTCTTCCTTTTTAATGCCGGCGTTTTTGACATACTCCAGCGTGTAAGAGGCGATCTGCTCGTTGAGCTGCCCGCACAGGCCCTGGTCGGAGCCGAAGATGATTATGCCCATCCGTTTGATGGAGGCTGTTTTTTTCTCCATCAGAGCCCCCATGCGTTCCTTGAGGACGATCTGCAGGCCCATTTCGACAGCCAGGTTATAGTCTCGCAGGGAATCCACCGCCCGCTGGTACTGACGGATACTCACCGCCGCCAGCGCCTTCATGGTTTTCACCACGGACAGCAGATCGCCTGCACTTTTCATCCTTCTTTTCAGCGACTCAGTTGTTTGCACCATCTTCCTCGATTTCTTCAAAGGGCGCGATTGCCAGTTTTATTTTTTCCAGGACGCTTTCGCGATCCTCCATCTTCAGTGTTTTGCCTCCGTCGATTCTTTCGCAGAGCTCGGGCATCTGCTCATTGATCGTGTCGATAACCTTCTGCTCGGCCGTGCGGATTTTTTCCGTCGGAACCAAATCCAGGGTGCCGCCCGTGACGGACAAGAGAGAGATGATCTGCTCGGAGGCGCGCAGCGGTCTGAACTGCCCCTGTTTGAGGATTTCTCGTACCCGCCAGCCCCGCTCCAGCGTTCTGCGTGTGGCATCGTCGAGCCTGGTACCGAAACGGGAAAATGATTCCAGTTCCTCGAACTGCGAATAGGAAAGCCTCAGATCTCCCGCGACGGACCGGTATGCGGGAAGCTGGGTTTTGCCGCCCACACGCGAGACGGATTTGCCGACATCCACCGCCGGCAGGATGCCTTTGTTGAAAAGTATCGGCGACAGATAAATCTGTCCGTCCGTGATCGAAATCAGGTTGGTGGGAATATAAGAGGACATATCCTGTGCCTCTGTTTCGACAATCGGCAAAGAGGTGAGCGAGCCGCCGCCCAGTTCCGGACGCATGTGCGTGGAGCGCTCCAGCAGCCGCGAATGAATGTAGAAGATGTCGCCGGGGAAGGCTTCACGTCCCGGGGGTCGGCGTAACAGTAGCGACACTTCGCGGTAGGCGCGCGCATGCGAGGTGAGATCGTCATAGACAATCAGCACATCTTTCCCCTGCTCGACGAAATATTCCCCCATGCTCGTCGCGGCGTAAGGTGCGATAAACTGCAGCCCGGGTGTGTCCTCGCCGGTGGCTACAACGACGATACATGATTTCATCACACCGTGGTCGTGCAGCTCGGCGATCACCTTGGCGACGTCTGCGCTTTTTTTTCCGACAGCACAGTAAATGGAGATAATGCCTGTTTCCTTCTGGTTGATGATGGTGTCCACGGCGATGGCGGTTTTGCCTGTCTGGCGGTCGCCCAGGATCAACTCGCGCTGCCCCCGGCCGATGGGGATGAGCGCATCGATCACCTTGGTGCCTGTTTGCAGCGGCACAGTTACCGGTGCACGGTCCATGACCGCCGGCGCCGGCCTTTCCACAGGCAGGCGCAGCACCGTGCTGACCTCGCCCAGCCCGTCGAGCGGCCGTCCGATCGGGTCCACGACACGGCCCAGGAGCCCGTCTCCCACCGGCACGTCCAGTACGCGCCGGGTACGCTGCACTTCCGAGCCGACCTGTAAATTCTCGCTCGGGTCCAGCAGCACCACACCTATTTCTTTGGGGTCAATGTTGAAAACAAGTCCCATGTAGTTGCCCGCAAAGCGGACCATCTCTTCGGCCTGCACACGCGGCAGTCCACTCACGCGGGCGATATCCCGTCCAACGAACTCCACCTGGCCTACTTCCAGTTGCCGGAGTTCTGGATTCTGCTCCCCGAGGACCTTGTCCATTGTCTCGAACGTTTCATCGAGGAATGTTTTTAATTCTTCACTTTCCAGTGGTTTCGGATCCTGATTCATTCCACGCCTCCTGTACCGGGCCTTAAGTCTTTTAGCCTGTAGGCTTTTGGTCTTGGAACTGTCCGAATGACAGCCTGCGGTCTGCGCTCCTTTACTTATGCTGCGTGAGCCTCACGCTGAAGGGTTTCCGTGAGGCTTTCCACCAGCGTTTCCAGATACTCGTTGAAGCTCCAGGCGATTTTATGCCCGTTCACCCGTATTTCAATTCCCGACACGATATCCGGTTCACGCGCATACCGGATGGTAAAACCGTTGGTGATCTGGTTTTTGAGCGCCTCTTCAATCTGCAACTGTCTGGTATCGGAAATACCGAAGGCGCTCTGCACGACGACGCGGTTGCTGCTGCCTCTGATTGCCTGACGCATCTGAAGCGCTTTTTCCTCGTCGAGATCTCTGATCCGGCGGATAAACTCATCGATGATCCTCTCCTCCAGATCGGCATCCGCCAGGTCGGAGAGAGCTTTGCGCACCGTAGCGAAAAGCTGACGCGCCGCCCGTTGGCGCAGATCATATAAAAACGCGTCCTGCTCGCGGGCGATCATTTCCTGCCAGCGGATTTTCACCTGTTCGACTTCCGCGCGGACCTTTTCCATCAGCTCCCTGCGCCGGGCGTCGGCCGCCGCTACTGCCTCATTGAGCATCTGTTCTTTTTGCTCGAGCAGCTCCAGGTTACGCTTCTCGTAGAGTCGGGCTTCCTCGGTGGCTTTTGCCTGAAGCTGCTCGGCCTCGGCAAAGCGTGCGACAATTTTTGCCTCACGGTCATCCATGGCCTTCAGGATGCGCCCGTAGAGAAAGCGCTTTAGTAGATACATCAGCAGCAGGAAGTTAAAGATCTGCGCTAAAAAAACAAACCAGTCGATATGCATGGTTCATCTCCTTCACTTTGTAATGAAGCTCCAGAACGGATTGGCAAAAATCAGGATCATCGAAATAACGAAACAGTAAATAGCGATGGATTCGATCATCGCCAGACCCACAAATAATGTTCTGGTGAGTGAATTCCTTTCGTCCGGCTGCTGAGCGATTGCCGCCAGCGCCTGGGAGATGGCCTGTCCCATTCCCAGTCCGGGCCCGATCGAGCCAATTGCCATTGCCAAACCTGCACCAAAAATTGAGGCCATCGCCACAAGACTTACACTGTCCATAATACTCCTCCTTTAATGAAAAGTTTAAGTGCCGGCGCTTTCCTGTTGTGCCTGGGGATGATGTGTCTCATCCTCGGCGGAAAGCGCAGAAGCTATATAAACCATGGAAAGAATCGCAAAAATGTAGGCCTGGATTATCCCGATGAGTAGACCCAGAACCTGCATCACGACCGGAAAGAGAAACGGGGTGACCGCCAGGAGAATGCCGACGACTTTTTCGTGGCTCATAATATTGCCGAAAAGACGAACCGTCAGGGCGAGTGTGCGGGACAGTTCGCCCATGACATGAAAGGGAAAGAATATGAAATTAGGTTGAAAATATTCTTTAATGTAATGGAGCACACCGGTGCGCGTGATGCCATAGAAGGGAACGGCGATGAACACACAGGTGGCCAGTGCCGCCGTTGTAGTCATTGAGGATGTGGGAGCAACAAAGCCCGGCACGACCACCAGAATGTTGGACAGGCAGATGAATAAAAACAGGGTGCCGACCAGCGGTATGAATGAATCAGCACCTTTTTTCGTCATCTCACTTATTTCACCGCGAATGATGGAGACAATCACCTCCAGGAAGTGCTGCCAGCGCGAGACATTAATTTCCGAAGATAGGTTACGTGTCACAAACCATGATCCGACGACCAAAATGGCCATCACCAGCCAGGTATAAAGAATGGTGGCATTGATCGTAATAAAGCCCCAGCTCCAGATGATTACCTGATCCGGACTTATCTGGCTAAGAGGTACAATTTCCATAGCGGTTCCCCGGTGGTCCTAAATGGTTGTTTGTTGAGCCGCTAGCGATGGCTTTTTCGGTCCCCAGAAGCGGGTCAGTATTATTCGCATCACAATTATGCCCGCCACGGCGGCAGCCATCCGTTCCCAGCGGCCGCTCATCACAAAATAAAGCCCTCCTGCCAGTAACGCCGCCCGCAAAAAGAAGCTCACCAGCAACAAACGCACAGGGCGCGCCGAGGAGGACAGGCTCCGCACCGTCTTCCAAAGGGCGCTGAAGTACACAAGGCCCAGCGCGGCGCCCGCGGCAAAGCAAAGGACAAGCGTTATGGCGAGAGTCGAATTCATCTCATTCCTCTTCGATAATTCTGCTGCGCACTCTTCTTACCCAGTAGGCGGCGTTAATACAGCCGACAATCACCCCGGCAATCAAAAGCATCAGTGCCCAGGAATACTGACTGGGCCAGGTGCGGTCGATCCAGAGGCCCAGGGCGACGCCGATGAGCGTGGGAATGGCCACTGCCCAGCCGACAATGCCGAACATTCCCAGGCCGAACCAGACGGTTTCATCCTTGTGGCGCAGCCCTTTTTGGCGGAGTGCCTCTTTTTTGGCGATCTGTTCGGTAAAGTGATCCGCCATTTTTCGTCGCCTGTTGCTGGTCGTTCTTCGTATTTCAACCATCTTCTCCCCCTGTTTTGTTGAAGGCTCTCAGTTTCCGGCCTGGCGCCTGAGAGTTTCACTATTTAAGTTCAACGAAGCGCCTGATTAACGACGCCTCCAGTTTCGCGGCGGCGGAACGCACCATCTTTTCCCGCTCGTCGAGTATGTCGTATTGCTGCACCACCACTTCCTTTAATTTTCCCAGATCCGGTGCCTTGACGGCGTTTCGTGTAGAAACAAGAACGTCCGCCCCTTTTTTGACGAGCGTGCCGACATCCATAGCCAAGAGCTCCTGCCCTCCCATTGCCTTTTCAAATTGAAAAATGCCGGGAGCCAATGTCGCCACAAAGTCAATGTGGTTGGGCATCAGGCAGAAGGACCCGTTTTCCGCCTCCGCGATGATCTTTTTAACTTCTTCTACCAGCAGCACTTCCGCCGGCAATAAAATCTTAAGCAACATTTTCGATCTTCGCCTCATCAATGGAACCGATCATATAAAGAGCGCGCTCCGGCAGATCGGCAAACTCGTCGTTCAGAATTCTTTCACAGCCGTCGAGTGTATCTTCGCGGGAAACCATCTTGCCAGCCGTGCCGGTGAACTGCTCCGTGACAAAGAAAGGCTGAGTGAAGAAGCGCTCCAGGCGCCTGGCGCGAAACACGGTGCGCTGGTCTTCGCGCGACAGCTCCGAGATACCCAGCATGGCGATGATGTCTTTCAGGTCTTCATATACCGCCAGCGTCCGGCGGATCTCCTGGGCGATTTTATAGTGGCGCTCGCCCGCGATGTTCGGCATCAGCATTTTCGATCCGGACTGCAAAAGATCGATGGCCGGATACAGCCCCTCGCTGGCTCTTTTGCGTGACAGGGCGATGGTCGCGGACAGGTGGCCGAAGGTGTGTACGGCGGACGGGTCGGTGAAGTCATCCGCCGGTACATAGACAGCCTGAATGGAAGTGATCGCGCCGGTCTTGGTGTTGCAGATCCGTTCTTCAAGCTCGGCCAGCTCCGTGGCGAGCGTCGGCTGGTAGCCCAGGCGGGAGGGCAATTGACCCAGCAGGCCGGAAACCTCCATCCCCGCTTGAATGAAACGAAAGATGTTGTCGATCATCAAAAGCACGTCCTGCTTGGCGTCGTCACGGAAATACTCGGCCATTGTGAGTGCCGCGTGGCCGACGCGGAAACGGGCACCCGGAGGTTCGTTCATCTGGCCGAAGACCATGACGGTGTTTCCCAGAACCCCGCTTTCTTCCATTTCCCGGTACAGCTCCTCGCCTTCGCGGCACCTCTCGCCGATGCCACAGAAGATACTCATCCCTTCATGTCCGCTCACCGTGTTGTGGATCATCTCGGTGATGAGGACGGTCTTGCCAACACCGGCGCCTCCGAACAGGCCGGCCTTGCCGCCGCGCTCCAGCGGTGCCAGCACGTCGATGGCCTTGATGCCGGTTTCAAAAATTTCCGAGACCGTCGATTGATCTCTGAGGGCGATCGGCTCGCGATGAATCGAGCGCATCTCACAGCCTTCGACATCTCCTTTTTTGTCAATGGTATTGCCGAAGACGTTGAACACCCGCCCAAGGAGTTCTTTGCCCACCGGCACCTCGAAAGGCTTGCCTGTATCGGTGACTGTCGCGCCGCGCGCGAGCCCCTGTGTGGGCGTCAAGGCGACTCCTCTTACCGTGTTGGAGTCGATCTGTGTAAATACTTCGATAATGTATTCGCCTTTTTCTCCCGCCACAAGAACGTTACGGATGGGCGGCGCCACCGGAAAGTGGACGTCAACTACACTGCTGCGGATGGATAAGACCTTTCCTTGATTTTTTTGATCAGTCACGGCTTGTTCACCTCATTGAATATATTTTATTAAAGAACAACTTATTGGATATGTCCGGCTTCTCTCCGACATGCGCAAACAGGTAAACTCATTGTCCTGGACTCTTGTGTGCAGGTTAAAGAGTGATTGTAAAATAACATAAGGGGAAAAGGCGTTTCGTTTCGGCGCTGATGCATGATTGATTAAGTAATATGCCGCGGGTACGCTGGTGAGAGGAAATTCTGTGCAGACCGGAACCGCAGCCAGGTCGGTGTGCCCGGTAGTGAATCTGTGTTTGTGCGGCTTAAACAATGGCAACATCTGCTTGCTCTCTCAATTCGCGGCCAATGACGCGGCCGTTTACCGAATGGTTATGAGTTTTACACAACTGCTGTTTGCCAATTAACGCGCCTGCTTTGCTTTTGTATGAGAGCAACTGCTGTGCCAGTTTATTTGCAGGCGTGTAAGTAATTGCTATTATTATAGTTATGCTTAAAAGGGGAATGTGTTGACCACGAACCGGGATGACATGAATGTCGTGGTTGAGGCAAAGCAATTCCGCGGACACCGTGATAAAAGCATGGTATCTGTGAGTTTTCGCCCCCGATGACATTTTTGTCAGGGCAAAACGACCCAAATGTCGCCGCCGGACAGATCTTGACAAACAGACGCGTATAGGGAAAAAGCCGCATGGCAAATATTTATTTAACAGACAAGGTGATCAACGATGCCCGTGATTTACATGGCGCCCCTCCAGGGGATAACCGACGAAATTTACCGTAACCTGTTTGCCGCTTATTTCCAGGGGGTTGATCTGGCCGTGATGCCTTTCATTTCTTCGACGAAAAAAATAAAAAAGCCGCCTGCCCTGCTGGCCGGCTATCATCCGGACCGGAACAGGGGGATTTATGCCATTCCCCAGCTGATGAGCGCATGCGCGGAAGATTTCGTTTGGCTTGCCAATGAACTCTACGACATGGGGCACACCGTGGTGAATCTGAATCTGGGGTGCCCATTTCCGATGGTGGTAAGAAAGGGCAGAGGTGCGGGGATGCTGTGTCATCCAGACCGGATTGGTGATTTCCTGCGTGAGGCCTTACCGGTGCTGAAACCTGCTTTGTCTGTGAAACTCAGGCTCGGAGTCAAATCCCCGCAGGATATCCTGGAGGTGATCGGAGTTTGCAACTGCTTTGCACTGGAGAGCCTCATCATTCATCCACGGACAGCCGCACAAATGTACGAAGGTGAGGTCGATCTGGAGATGTTTGGCAGATGTCTGGAACTATCAACGCATCCGGTTATCTATAACGGGGACATCGACACGGCGGCAAAATATGACATGCTTGCTCGTCGTTTTCCCTCCGTGGCTGGATGGATGATCGGGCGCGGGCTGGTCGGTAACCCCTTTTTGGCGGAAGAAATGAAAGGCGCCGCCCCCCGGCCGATGGGTGAAAAAATCGCCGTGCTGAGGTCTTTCCATGACGAGCTTTTCGGGCGCTACGAGAAGCGCCTTTCCGGGCATGCTCATCTGATCAACAAAATGAAGGAAATCTGGACCTACATGAGCAATTTCTTCGCGGCGGGCGCAAAAGTCCGCAAACGTATCTATAAAACACACAGCGTTAAGCGATATCTGGACGCTGTCAACAAAATATTCGACGAGGCTCTTTGTGATAAATTATCTTGACACAGTGCCGGTTCATTTTATAGAAACTGATACTTACACAACCATTGCTGATTTAAAAACCGGATTACTTGAGGAGTTTCTATGGATTTTAACGATAGATTCATTGAGTTTTTCGGCGGTAACAACCTTTACCGCAGAGTGTTTATCGTTTGCGCTTTGTTCTTTATCGTGCCGGCGGTCGGCCTGGTTTACCTGGCGGTCAAATACGATATCCTGAAAGATATCATAGTCGTTCCTGCTTTATTTGTTTCCCTGCTTTTGATACTCCTGGGTTTCCGTATGCTGCGCAAAACCCTCGACAACATCAAAAACATTTCCACAGATCTGGCCAAAACGGCGGAAACTGCAACACAGAAACGTTTGAAGACAATTACCGGCGAACTCGACAGCATCGTTTTGTCGTTTCAGAGTCTTCAGGAGGAGCTCAAGGAAAAAAACCGCTTTCTGGAAAAAAAAGCAGCGGAAACCGAGATGTTCAAGGAATTTTCCGATCTTTCCTACATGACCCTCAACGCCGACTATCTGCTTTTTATAGCACTCGAAAGGGTTCTCAAGCTGGTCAATGCCGATACCGGCTCCGTGATGATGTTGTCGCGGCCGGACAAACGCTCTTTTGTCATCAAGGCCAGCATCGGCCCGGGAGAGTATACCAAAAAAGGTACGGTCACACCGTTTGATGACAGCATCGCCAAATACACAGTTATCAACAAAGCGCCTCTGCTGGTGAAGGATATCGAAACCGACCCGCGCTTCGGCAGGCCCGCACGTGGCCAGTACTCCACCAAATCATTCATCTGCATGCCGCTCAAAACCAGTAACGAAGTAATCGGCGTCATCACCATCTCGAGGCGGATGTCCGATGTGGTCTTCACACCTGACGACGTCAATATTCTTACGCCCTTGCTCTCCAACGTGGCCTATATCTACGACAATATCAACATGAATCAGTCCATCTCGGAGCTTACCGGTAACATTCAGGCGTTGAGGCGTATTGCCAAAACAATCAATTCCAGCATGAAAGGCCAGGAGATGGCGCAGGAAATTTTCGAGCAAATAAGAAAAAATATCGCCTTCGACACAATTGTGCTTTTAAAAATGCTCGACGCCAGCCCGGGCAAGCTCAGCGTTGTTGAATTTGTCAGCTTTATTCCCACAAACCTGAGCCGGGGCAGGACGTTCACTTATGAAGGAAGTATTATCGAACGGGCGGTCAACGAACAGCGTAACCTGTTCATTCATGATGTGCATAAATTGACATCATATATAGACAAAAAGGTATTCGGCCGACCTGATGTCCAGACGGCTTTAATTATACCGCTGAAAGTTGAGGGCAGGGTAACCAGCGTTATCCTCATTTTCAACATTCAGAAAACGGACTGGCTCAGACTCAACGAAGTGCTCAACCTCATGGGTGACCAGCTTTCGCTGGCCATGGAAAAAGAAAGGCTCATTGAGTCATTGGTCAAACGCGACCGTGTGCTCGACACGGTCAGACTCATCGGCCAGGCGATTACCGCCTCCACATTCGACACAGAGCAGATTCTTGCCCATACGATGGAAATGATTCAATCCGTTTTGCCGGTGGAGGCAGGCTACCTGATGATGCCGCAGGACGACGAGCTTACTTATGCCGCCTCTTTCCACTTGGACATGCAGAAACTCAAAACTATGAAGTTGCCCAAGGGCACGGGCGTGGCCGGCCATGTTTTTGACAGCGGCGTTTCACTGGTTGTCAACAGCGCGCAGGAATACCCCAACTTCCTGCCCGACATGGAATATGAACTGGGATTTAACCCCCGCACCATCCTGTGTGTTCCCGTCATCTCACAGGGGAAGGTTAACGGAGTCATCTCCGTGCTCAACAAGACCGAAGGTGCTTTCAATGAAGCGGATGAAAAGATGCTCCAGACCATCGCCACATTTGTCGGCACAGCCCTGGAAAACTCCCAGCGCTACCGCGATGCGCTGACCGGCACGGACAAAACCCCCCTGCTGGATATTTAAAAGGCGACCGGACACCTGGTGGCTATCCCGCGAAGTGACGATGACCGGATTTCCGGTAAAGCAGTAATGTTCCGATAAAGGTCGTAATTGGCAATTCGGTAAGGGCGTCGATTATAAACTGGCCGCCATGCGTACATAGTGTCTGGTCGCCCAAGCAGAGCCCAAAGACGATTGACAAATACTGATAAAACAAGATCCCTGTCTACACAGGGCAGTGATGCCGCCCGAGAATATTAAATTAATGAAAATAAATTCCCGACAATCAGGTCAATAAGGAAATGATGGCCAAATCTTACAGGAAAGGAGAGGTGAAGCAATTTCACTGACAGGATTAATGAAAAGAAAATTCTCTTTGGCAAAGATATTTGTAATGGTGAGCGTTTTTCTATTAACGGTTGTTCCGATCGTGGCCGGTGAAAACCTGCCCGACGAGTCCAGGCGCGCTGCTGAAGAATTTTATCTGCACAAGGTTAATCACGCCTGCGGAACGAATATTACCATAACATACGATGTTGCAACGCTTATAGAGCACAACAAGGATATTCGTCTTGGCCAGACCGGCGGCGGTAATGAGTGCAACGAACCACTGCGCTACCTGTGGAATATGTGCAAGAACGAAAAAGACAAAAAAGCGGTAAAAAGCGCCAAAATATCTAAGATGGTCTGCAAGGGAACTCCGGGGAGGACCGGCTCGCTCACCATGGATGGCGGCACGATTACCGTGGAGCGGGCATTTGAGGAAGACAAATATTACTTACGCAGTAAAAAGCAATTCGAAGAGATATTTAAAACAAAGCTCACACTTGCCGTCGATGACCCTTACCGCGATCCGGAGTGGCGGGAATTAAAATGGAAACCGAACCCGGTGACAGACACGAAAAATTACTGCATCGTCAATGGCGAAAAGAGACAGTGGCGAAACGAGGGGTTCGATTCATTTAAACACAAAAAAGAAGATGCAACTGTCAGTTGCTGGAAGGATGGCAGGCAGGTTAGTGCCTTGTCCTTCAAAAAAGGTGTTAAATCCGGTTACGAGACATATTTCGGGGATGATTTTATAAAGCACAGCAATTATCTGGAGGGCCGCCTGGATGGTCTTCAGAGCATATTCCAAAAAGGGAATCTTCTCGAACAGATTATGTACGTCAACGGAAAAGAACAGTGGAAAACGACATACCATCCCGATGGCACTTTGTCCGGCCATCGTCGATACTACGCAAAACATGTTGACGAAATATCAATTACAAAGGATGGTCGGATCACCCATATAAGCTGTTCTCCGGAAGCAAAAAATGACAAAGAATTACGTAAGTGGTGCGGATTTGCCGGCGTGGTGGAGCACTCAATTTACGACACCACCGGACTAAATCGTATCTTGACGTTTAAGGATGGTGTGATTCAACGCGAGCAGCCGGGCAATAGTCGGCGTGCCAGCGGTTCATCAGTTTCCTTCAGAGGCGGCAAGAAACATGGCGAGGAACTGATTACCGGCAATGACGGTAAGCTTCGCGCCTCTATCACATGGGAGGAAGGTGAGAAGAACGGTCGGGAACTGATATATGCCGATGACGGTAAGCTCATTACAGTCGAGAAACTATGGAAAGATGGTCGGCTGATGATGGTAACGGAATTCTACCGAAACGGTAATCCGAAACAGCGTGAGACATTCGATGAAAAACAAAAGCGGGTTGAACAATTCTGGGATACAGGCAAAGTATTCACCGAAGGTGCGATGGTTTTATGCAGATATGCAGGATACGGTAACTGGTGTAAAGAGGGCGTTCATAAAACATATTATAAAAATGGCACTGTGGAATCGGTGACCATTTGGAAAAACGGTAAGCTTGATGGAACGGCGAATCGCATGTGGGAAAATGGCCGAACCGCAGAGGCTGCAACATATACCGATGGAAAACTTGTGGCGCGGAAACTGTGGAACACAGACGGAGTCATAATGCTTGATGAAGAATATGAGGAGGATGGCTCCGTCAGACTGCATAAATAGTAACTGTTGCAAAGATGACAGCGGTGATTATAACAGCTATCTCTATAAAGGAATACCAGTCGTTTTAACGGCTGCACCAATCGGTGGAAGGCATAAACGAACTAATCCCAAGATTGGCAGGCTGGTCTAAAACAAAGCTCAACCTTGTGGAGTGGATAATTTCCCAACAAAAGAAAGAAACAGGAAAATGGGGAGCGTACCCCTCAGCATCTCCACTGATGTGACAAAAATGTTGCCCATCATCTTCATAAACGTCCTGAGCATGTTATATGTCTGGGCAAAATATTCTTGACATAGAATCCTGCATTTTCCTATACTTGAAATCATATAAAGGAAAATCTTATCAGTAGCTTTCCAAATTTCTTTTCACGGAGGATTTGAAATGGACATTGAAGACAGGAAAAAATGCTCGGAATTATGGCAAATGGCCTCCGGTGATTACATTGCTCCGGAATACTGGACAGAGGAGGCCGCAGATGAGCTTGCTAAATTTTTTGCAGAAAATTATAATTGTTCATCGGCAATGTCCTACGTTCCAAGACCATGTGGTCCGGCGCCCGGTTGGACCTGGGTTGTCTCATATGTGTATCGCACTTTAAAAAACAGAAACCGGTTGGCTCATCGGCAGGTTTTTGCAAGTTGCAATGTTCATGCTTTAAGAACTTATAAATCTACAATTCCCGCTCAATGCCTGAAATAGCCAATGGAGGCAACGAAATGAAAAGATATATTTCATTCATTATCTTCTTGACACTATGTTGTTCCGGTGCCGCATTTTCAGATGATTGCAATAAACAACCGCAGCAGACTAAAAACTTCGGCGTTATGGATTTGGAGCAGTACCGCTCATATCCTTTTCAATGGATATTTCCTGAATATTATTACACAGCGGAAAACATCCGGGTTGAAAAAATGAATAAACCACCGGAGGGGTTTTCTAAAGTTGAGTTTTTTGGGTTGAGCGCGTGTATTCCTTCAGAGTTTACCGAAGAAATCAAAAGAAAGCACGACATCATGTATTTCAAAACCAGGAACGAAGAAACAATCATGATGATTAAATCTTCAAATGATCCATATATGTGCTCAGATGATCTTCGCGCCTATCAGAAAGATTACTGTTCGGCCTATAAAACGCCTCAGGAGTATAACCACAAACTTTTCACGCTTACACCAGATACTGCCATTAATACGGGGGATAAATGGATCGTACATGGTAAAGGCATGGTCTTTGAGAGAGCGAAAATGATTAGAATATACTCAGGCGATACATTTATCGCTTATGTGATATTTATTAAAGATTCCCTGGTTAAAAAAACAAAGTTTTCTCACGAGATCACTCTTTTTCATACAAACGGTCCCCTGAATTCTCATATAACTATAAGTTTTATTGACGAAGATGATAGAATTTTAAATCATTTTATCTCCACGCTTGAATGAAGCCGGCATGGAGACCGTCACCCGCCGTCCCTTATGCGTAAGGAAACAGAGCATAATCGGACTTCCCATCAATATGAACGGCCACTACCTGAGCATTCCGTATCAACTGACCAGATAACTTTCTTTTCAAGGAGGATTTGAAATGGACATGGAAGACAGGACAAAATGCTCGGAATTATGGCAAATGGCCTCCGGTGATTACCGAAGTCGGAGACACGCTTCAATTATCGAGTTAAAATTGACATAATCTGGCATAAAGCTGTTGCAAGCAAACGCCTGAGTTTAAGTGACTCGAGACCTTTTCCGCGTCCGCTTAGGCGAATTATTGGAGGGGCTTCCGCAGAACACCTCGATAATACACGCGTAGTGTGCTGACTTTTTGCCACTAAACGACGCGGCAGCTTTGCATACACGACGAACGCGAAAGTGACCTTCATGCCTGGGGATGTTCTGTTTACCCAAGATTGCTTTTCCTTCAGCGGTTACAAACCGTCTTGGCAGGCGCGCCTCGGCAATTACAAACAGCAGTGCTCGGGCTTTAGGGTTGCAGCGCTTAAGCTCTGCCAGCCGCTTGAGGTCTTCGTCTATCTGGTTTTTGGGGGCTGAAGCACGCTTGATCTCTATGACGGCCAAGAGGTTGCCTGCCAAGGATTGCCGACTGTCCGCCTCTGCGTATGACAGACCTGTTATAACAACAAGGTCCGCTCTAGCCTGAACCCCATGGGGGCACTTACCGGCTGGCATAAGCCGGCTGTACTGCTTTTCGCAAAGCAATACTTCGTCTGGGTGTAGATTGGCGAAGATCAGGTTGCATATTTCTGCAACGAGTGCCGATTCCCCGAGTGGATACTTGGGATATAAGGAGTGACGATGACCAATCCAGAAGGTCAATCCCTGCAATGCTTTCTCCGCCCAATTTGGACAACGATCATTATTTACGACCATGTGATGCTCCTTACGAAGAGAATACGCCGGAGCTGCGAAGTGGTGATCGGCTCCAGCGGCTGGTTAGCGCATTCATTCATTTCCAATCGCTTTCTTAACTTTTGCGACAATATATCTCAAAACAGTAGGGGTTGAATATCCTAAAACAAGTGATAAGAACCAGAGTAGCCCTACTGAACTTGGTGTGCTCTGTATGTTCCCTAAGAATAAGAACGCGATACCGATACCTATGCCAATACCGGCAAGACACATACCAGCAACCCAATAAGCACGCTGTCTTTTACTTTCAGTAGTTTGTTTTCTTTTTGGTTCTTGCTCATGTGTTTCTATGGTTTCATGGAGGGGAGGTTTTAATAAATTGAGCTCTGAAGTCCAACCTCTTATTAGGCTGGCAATGCCAGCAATAAGCGGGCATGTCCAAAGTATCGCCAAGTCTTGGCTGTTTAGGTTAAATGTACTTATTATTTCTATCATTCTTTTTGTCTCCACCTATTTTACTAAGCGCTAATGACAGCATCACCGGTCGTTCCCGCGAATTGCTAAAAAATTCCAAATTTCACTGATCGTTTTTTTAGTCGTCCTGATAATATTTTATTTACTGATCAAGCCATGACTTTGGTTTTGCCTGGTTATTCCCCCTACAGTCTTTTATTAACGCTTCGATCAGTTTTACAAGATTATATGCGTCTTCTAAAGTTTTTGTATTCAGCCACCAATCTTCAATATGGTTACACTAAGTATTTTATTATGGAATGAACGTTAAATTAACTCAAATAATATTTAAGTAAAAATAAATGGATATTAACGTATCCAGCAAGAAGGCCATTCGTCAAAGCTCTCGATTACCTCGCCATTGACCAACAAAGTATACATTGGTTCCTCTGGATAATCATTAAGACGAAGCTTCAAATATCTATTATTAAAAATGGCCTCATATGGATAAAAAGGATCACTCGTTTTATGCCATTTTATGCTGATTTCTACATAATACATATCACTACCTCACAAGTCCAAATTTTGAGTTATAAGAAGGATTGGTCCGGGATGCACCGTTAATTATTGCCTGATAAACATCACTACCAACAAAGCCCTTGTTTTGATATTTTTGTACTTCCTGTGTAAATGTTGGACCATCCGGTGACCCATAAGTTGCAAGGTCTCTGCTTCGTAAAGCGGCTACTTCTTCAGGGTTTTGCATATATTCTCTTGCTGTTAATCGTGCATCGTGTCGAATATTATAAATTCTTTCCGCTCTTTCTTCGATGGGTATGCCTTCTTTTTTCCACTGGTCGTCAAGTCGTTTCAGTCTATCTGGGCTTGTTTGCTGGTTATACCATTCACGAATAGATTTATTATCTGTGTTTTTCATTCCATCAGGAAGTTTTTGAGCATTGGTTACATTATTTGTTCTCGGTCGTGGCTGCTTTTTCATGGTGGTATGGTCGGTAAGCACTCTGGAGGGTTGTTCGTTCGCCGAGCCTGCAGCGGTGGCTCTTTTGAGTTTTGGATTGGCCAAAAGCCTTTGATGATTGTTCTCCACCCATACGGCAAAGCCTTCCCCCAGACGGCTGTTCTTTAACTGTGCCACAAGCTCAGGCAGCTTGCCAACCCCTCTGGCCGTGATGTATAGGACAATGCCCTCCAAAACAAGACGAATGGCAACCGCCACAGCGCGGGCAAAATATTTTGACGAGAGCATTACGCGGGATGGTCCTGGAACGTGATCATTGTGTCCGTAAATCAATTCGTGTGAATTCATACAAAAGTCTTTGCGTGCACCATATCCCCAAGCTTCATCAAAACCCCTTTCCAGCAACCACGTTACTTCATGAAGATTTTTACCGACATACACGGCAAGAAAGGCAAGACCAAGCCATTCCAGAATCCAAAGACCTGTCTGAAAACCGACACGGCCACCCGCAAACGCTCCGGGAATCGCACCAGCGCCGGCGCCTGTTATAGCACCGGCAAGAGCACCCGCAGATGCACCGATAAGGGTAGTGCCGGCAACTACGGCCATCACAATCAAAATACACGGAAATATGGCGGATAAAACTTCATCAAGCGACTCTCCTGTTTCTTCACGAACCGCCGCAGGAATTTGTGATTTTGCGTGCCAGAGGGCCATCGCAACATTTTTTAATCTCAGCTTTCTTTCTTTCCGATAGTATTCATCAAGAGATTTGCAGTAGTTCAATTCCGGATGGGAATGAGGATTTAAATTCATTCCCTTCATACCGACATACTGTTGCAGCAATCGATCCACTTATGAAATCCCCGAAGAAATAGTTTGTTTTGATTCTCTTATGACAAGCGGAATTTATACCCAATTAATCTTTTATGTCAATTATTTTTGCGCAATGAATAATCACTAGGCGCGGCGATCGGGTGGTGCGATTGGTTGGAAGCTGAGTATAAGAATGCCTTCAAATTTTAAATAATTTAACGAATTTCATAATACCGAACCCAATGAAATAGTTCATTTCTGAATCTTGCAGCAGACGAAGTCATGAAGCCAATCATTGAACCTGTAATAATTGGTCAGGGTGCCCTCAGCTCGTCTGGTAAAATTGCAACACGAAGGGCTGGATCAAGATCAAAGATAAGCGGATAGTAAGTGGCGATTCAAATAGTGAAAGCAGCGCGCTGGTTATCAAAGAGTCACCCAAGACAACATGAGATCCGTAATAAAAAGCCGGATGAACCATTTTTCACCAGCCAAGGTTGTGCTCAGAGTGGCATTCTATTGCAGAGAGGAATCGGGCTTTAGGAAGAGGTAGTAGAGGCGGCCTTCGCGGTAGGTCTGGCCGGCAAGCTCGCCGGCTTCGTCGCCCACGCCTTTATACACGTCACAGCGGCCTGCGGCGCGGATCGCCCCGCCCGTATCCTGGTCGAGGGCAAAGCCGACCGGCTTTTTCAGATCCACCGCGGCAAAGGAAAACATCGCCCGCGGGTAGATGGCCTTGTCCGTGGCGATGGTCCGCAGCGGAGTCACAGGCTCGTTGATTGAGCCTCTGGGCTCGCCCGTACCGCGTTTGAAGAAAACAAAACGCGGATTGTGATTGACATAGGAACTGACCTGGTCGGGGTGCGCCCGGAAGTATTCGATCATTGTTTTGAGGCTGATGTTTTTACTGGAAATTCTGCCGTCCGCAACCATGCGCGGCACAATGCTTTGATAGTCGTGACCGTTGTGCGCGTCATAGTGAATCGTTTGGATCTGACCGTCTGGTGTGCGGATTTTGGCCGATCCCTGCACCTGCACGACATAAACCTCGAACTCATCGGCGAGCCAGATAATTTCCAGGCCATCGAGCATCCGGGAGGTCTCGATTTCCTTTCTTGACGGATATGGCACAATGTCGCCCCCGGAAACTCTTTTGCCCAGCACTGCCCCGTTTTCATCTTTGACCAGATCCGCCGGAGTTTTGTAAAGAGGATAGCGGAATCGTTCGGTGCGCTGAAGGGCTCCTTCAAAAATCGGTGTGTAGTAGCCGGTGAAAAGCACGGTGCCCGCCCCGTCGCATCCCACGGAAATATAAGTGTCGAACTCCTCGTGTAGAATCCTGTTTAATTCGGCAGGCGACTTTTCCGAAGTGACCAGTTTTTTCAATGCCTGAAGTGTGCGCACCCCCAACTCATGAGAAATTTCCCCGTAGGGATAAAAGCGCTTGCTGGAGGGCTTGGCCATATAGTTGAGACTGTGGTCGATGGCTTGAGCCAGACCATCCAGATCCCGACAGGCGGTTGTATAGTCAGGGATCTGGGCCGGGTCGGTGATTTTGCGAAGCGCCAGTTCGCCTGGCGGCAGGGGCCTGGAATAATCCTTTGGGGGCTCCTTGATGTCAACTATGTCCACCGAGACAGCCCCGCGTTTTTGGCAGGCAGTAAATACGAGCAAAACAACGACGAAAAATAAAGTGATGATGTTTGTCTTTTTCATGGCCGGGAGCATATGACACAAGCGGCAGGTAAGTCAAAGGAAAAGTGACCCGGTGTGTGGAAACCTCCCCCCCTTCGACAAGCTCAGGGCAGGCTTCGACAAGCTCAGGGCAGGCCCTTCGACAAGCTCAGGGTTAACGGGGGTGACAAGGGATGCGCTTCGCGCTTTATTGACCGTTCGTGCTCGGCCTGTCGAAGCATCCTTTAGCCTTTATCCTTTAGCCTTTGTCCTCGAACTATCAGCCACCCGCCATTCACCACCGACCAGGACGCGGGTCGGGCGATCAGTCCTGATGAGCTTTCGTGTTGTCTTTGGGAGTAAAAAGAGTGCAGTCCGCACCTGACGCTCCGTAAACATCAACGGAGGGCATGCGAAAGGATTTAAAACCCATTGCCCTGCATCCGTAGGGATGCCTGGGGTCGTAGGTGATATAGAAATGCTCACAGGTAAAGCAGTTGATGAGCGTTCCTGTATGGTCTTTTTTGTCGGTCATGATGAAAACCTGCAAATTATCATCTTGCGCAAGTCTCCCGGTTACTGAAACAGGTATAGCGAAATATACGGCAAATTCAGGCGGGAGCGCCGGTCATTTATACTTCGGTCAGTTTCTCGATATCAAGCGGCCGGTCAAGCGATTTGTTGGCCTCTTCGAGTTTTTCCTGCGCCGCGTAGACTGCCACTGCCGCCTCCGGGGCGACCTTTGCGAAATAGTCGGCCAGCGTCTCACGGATCTGTCGCGGCTCGGCGGCAAGAATCTGATCCCGGAAGGCCTGCCTCATCTGATCCGTTAGTCCCGAAAAATGGCGCGCCATGGCCACATAGCCGCGCCCTTCGGGATCCATGGGCTTATCGAGCGCGCCCAATGAACTTATGATCGCCTTTTCCAGGTCGTCGGCCGTCATGTCGTTTTCCGAATAAAATTTGCGCGCCTCATCATAGACTTTGAGTGTTCCGGCAATGTGCGGGTCGCGATAGGACATGAAGGCGAAGACGCCCTGCATCGGGTCGAAGGAGGACATGCCGCCGTACGCCCCGCCCTGTACGCGGATATGTTTATACAGGTAGCTGTTGGAAATTTCCCGCGAGGCAAGCGTCAAAAGAGCGGCGGCCCGGCTGCTGTAGGCGGGCGCCTTCATGCCACAGGCCACATAGGACACCTGTGAAGGGATGGCGATTCCTGCGCGAACCGGATGAAGCGAAGGCATCGGCGCGGTGGCTGCAGTAGCGCCTGCCGGCAATCTCTCCAGAAGCTGTCCCAGGTTGTCCCTGGTCAGGTTGAGGCCCTCCGTATCAGCCGTTATGTTCACGGTCAGGTTATGTCTTGTGAAAATCAGTTCTTTGAGCCGGGCGAGCTTTTCCTGGAGCATGCCTTTGGAATTATCAAATGATCCGGCCAGCTCGTGGACGAAGCGATGCTGACTGCGGCCGTGCCACTGCTCGTCGCGGTATCCCGGCAGGGAAAGCGCCGCGGCTGCCGCGCGTCTGGCGTAGACATGTCCGGAGGGCACTATTGAGGATTGCAGGGCGTTTTTGCGCTCGGCGATGAGATCTCTCATTCTTGTTTCATTGTTTAGGTCTCCCGCGCACAAAACATCCCCAACCGCATCGAGAGCCTTGCCGGTATTGCGGTAAAGTGATTTGAAGGAAAAAAACATTTTCTGCCATGTGCTTCGGGCATCGACGTCATAAGCCGCGACGAGTTCATAGCCGAAGCCGCCCATGATCAGGGAAATGCGCTTGGACATCTCGTCATATGAATGGCCGCCCGCCCCCATGCCGCACATGATTTTACCCAGAAGAGGCAGATAGGGCTGGAGATCTTCCGGAACATGGGCGATATCGAAGGCCAGATTGACATAAACAATGCCGTTGGTGAAAAGGTCGTGCTCCAGGAGAGAGATTTCTTCTTTTGTCCCGTGCACGGTCGGGATTAAATCCACTTCGCTGGGTATGTCCTCTAGTTTCAGTTGCGGCAGGGAGGCGACCGCCTCAGGCGGGTCCGGCTCCGATTGATATTTTTTCAACGCGGCCGCCTGCTCGTCTATGGCAATCAACTGTTCGCGGTCAAGGCCGGCCTTCATGGCGGCCATCCTGCTGCGGTACTGATTTTCTTTTTTGCGTCCGAAGTCCGGGTCCGGTTCCATGATTGTCACAAGGCGATGGGGGTTTTCGACAAGCCACTTTTTTGTCAGGCTCTGGAATATTTGCGGGTCTGCCGTCCAGAGGGCGCGGATCCGGTCGATGGCCCGGGCGAAGTCGAGCCCCGCCAGCGGGTCACCGTCATAGAGCCAGGTCTGAAAGACGTTCCCCATGAGGATGATCCCATAGGGATAAGTACCGCGCGATATTTCCTTGCCGTGGAATTCCACCTGATGCAGAATTCCTTCCACCAAAGCTGGGTCAAAGCCGTCGGCGATGATCGTCGCCAGCGTGTCGTCAATCAGCTTCTCGATTTTTTCGACATCGGCGCTTCGTGTGTTACGGAGGCCGGCGCAGAACATCAGCTGTTTCAGATCCGTCTCCAGGCCGGTGGCGGGCGACATATCCTCGCCCAGAGCGGAGTCGATAAGCGCCATGCGCAGGGGGCTGGCCGGGCCGCCCACCAGCAGGCTCGCAAGAATCTTCAGCATCAGCGATGTTTCAACATCCAAGTTCTCAGCAAGAAGCCACGCCACCGTAACGATGGTTTTACGGTCGGTCGCTTCGGCTTCATCCACCGGGTATGTGGCCGCGACGCGGCGGGGTTCTGTCGCACGAGGCTGGCTTGTGATTGCCGAATCTACATCGACACTGTCGAAGCCTTCGAGCATTTCCTCCAGAAAATCCAGGTGCTCGCCTGTGGGGATGTCGCCATAGATGAAAAAGCGCGCGTTGGATGGAGAGTAGTACCTGCGATGAAAGTCAACGAACTGTTCGTAGGTGAGCGACGGGATCACCTCCGGGTCGCCGCCGGAATCCAGCGCGTAAACAGTGTCGGGGTACATGTTTTCCTGGATGGTCTTGAAGGTCAGCGAATCGGGGGACGAATAAGCTCCTTTCATCTCGTTATAGACGATGCCGGAAATGATGAGTCCGCTGTCCAGGTCGCCCGGCGTCTCGAGCTCCAGATGATGTCCCTCCTGCATGAAGGTTTCCTTGAGCATCCTAGGGTGCAGCACCAGATCGGTGTAAACCCGTGCCAGATTGTAAAAATCAGCCTTGATCTGACTGGCCACCGGATAAAGGGTTTTGTCCGGATAGGTGAAGGCATTGATAAATGTCTGCATGCTCGCCCGCGCCAGCTCCTTGAAGGCGTCTTTGAGGGGATATTTTTCCGAACCGGCCAACACAGAATGCTCCAGAATGTGCGGAAGGCCCGTGGAGTCGGCAGGCGGCGTGCGAAAGCCGATCGCGTAGAGATTTTCGCGATCGAACGAATGCAGGTGCAGCACTTTCGCGCCTGTCTTTATGTGTTCTATCTCGTAAGCGGTGAGACGCACCGCCGGTATCGGCTCGACCCTTAGCACCTGAAAACCTTTGTACAAGTCGCCCGCTTGCAGCGAGGGCGTCGGGTATTTTTCCTGTGTCATTTAGAAATGCTCCTGGCTTGTATCTGACCGAACCGCCCTTTTGCAAACCGGCAATGCAGCCGGCTGGGGGGAAGGCGGGTAAATGATATTATTTACTGCCGGCCTGCTTTGCGGCCTTGATCTCCATGATTTGCGTTCTGGTGAAAACTGCCTGCACCGTTTCTGCGTGCTTGAGGATATTTTCCCTGCCTCCTTCTTCACGGTCAATGAGCGCGATCACTCGATCGATGACGAGACCCGCGCCGTGGGCGTGTTCAATGGCGGTGATGGTGGAGCCGCCGGTGGTGATGACGTCATCTATGATGACCACCCTTTCCCCCGCCTGCACATTGCCTTCAATAGCGCTTTTCGTGCCGTGGTTTTTGATGTCCTTGCGTACAATGAACGATTTAATCGGCCTGCCCATCTGATAGGAAATGACGGCCAGCGCGTTGGCAATCGGATCCGCGCCCAGTGTGAGCCCTCCGGCGGCGCTGACCGGCGCATCTTTGAGCATATCGAAAAGAACCACACCGATGAGATTCATACCTTCCGGGTCAAGCGTGGTCGGCTTGCAGTTGAAATAGTAATTGCTTTTACGGCCGGACGCGAGCGTAAACGGCGGGTCGTCGCTGTATTTAAAAGAGCGCTCCAGGATGATTTCACCGAGGCGTTTTCTGGCGTTTGTGGCATCAATAGTCATATGCATTTTCTCCTTAAAAAGAAGCGGACTGTCGCCGCAAAATAATTTCTCAAAATACAACCGGCCATAACGGACGTTCGTGGTCGGCACGATGGCCGGCAGCGCACAAATGCTATTTCTTACTGATTCGTACGCTTCTATTTATTTTCTGTTTTTCCGCCAAGCATCTGCTCGACAAGTTTCACTGCCGCCACTCCGTCTTTGGCAAAGGACGCGCCGATGGATTCGGCCCATGCACGTGTGACAACCGCGCCTCCTACCAGAAAAGCAGTTTTGAGGCCCGTTGCCCGGGCAAGCGAAATGACGTCTTTCATGTTCACCATCGTCGTGGTCATCAGCGCGGAAAGGCCGATGACATCCGGCTTTTCTTTGCGTGCAGTTTCGACAATGACCTCGTCGGGCACATCTCTGCCCAGGTCGATGACATTAAAGCCGTAGTTTCGCAAAAGCAGGGCGACGATATTTTTTCCGATGTCGTGAATATCACCCCTCACCGTTGCCAGCACCACCTTGCCTTTTTCCGCCGTAGCTTTTTGTTTTAAGAATGGATCCAGATAAGCCAGCGCCTTTTTCATGGCCTCGGCCGCTGCCATGAGTTGCGGGAGAAAATAAACCTTCTTCTCGTACAGATCACCCACCTGTACGATGGCGGGAATCAGAATTTCATCAACCAGCGCACCGGCCGGACGGCCCTCTTTAAGGAGGGCCTCGCACAATGAAGCGATGTTATCGCGGTCACCCTCCAGGATGGCGGCTGTTATCTTTTCCTCCGGCGTCAAATCACGCGGACCGGCGGCCGGAGCTTCCGGTGACTTTTCGGAAAAGTGGTTTATGTAATTTATTGCCGCCCTGTCTTTGCCCATCAGTGTGTCGGCGGCCTTTTGCACATTGGTAAGCTCGACGCTTGCCGGATTGGCAATCGCCATTGTCAGGCCCGCGTACTGGGCCATCGCCATAAATGCCGCATTCAGCCAGGGGCGCCCCGGCATGCCGAAGGAGACATTGGAAAGCCCCAGCAGCGTTCTGCTTTTGAAAGTATTTTTACACCACTCGAGCGTGGCGAGTGTTTCTTTGGCGGCTTCCGTGTCCGAGGCGACCGCCATCGTCAGGCCGTCAACGACCAGATCGTCTTTGGTCAGTTTGAATTTCTGCGCTTCGCGGAAAACAGATTTGATAATATCGCGACGCTTTCTGGCCGTTTTCGGCAAGTCGCCGTCGGCCAGAGGCAACAATATGAACATGGCTCCGTATTTTGCGGCCAAGGGCAGAAGCCTGGCGAGCTTTTCCTTTTCGCCGGAAATCGAGTTGATCATCATGCGCCCCGGATAAAGTCTTAGCGCCGCTTCGATTGTTTCCACACGTGAGGAGTCGATCACCAGCGGGAGACGGCTTGAAGACGCCAGATGACCGATGACTTTTTTGATTGTCCGGACTTCATCAATGCCCGGTTGCCCGACATTTACGTCCAGCACGGATGCTCCCTGCTTTTCCTGTTCCTGGGCCATTTGATTGATGATGGAGAGCTTGCCCTCCAGAAGCTCCTGCTGCAGGGCTTTTTTCCCGGTGGGGTTGATTCTTTCGCCGATGATAAACAGGGGTTTGTTTTGTTCCAGATGCACAAAGCCGCGCGCTGAACTCAGCGCCGCCACTGACGTACGGCGCGGGCGGGGCGGCTTCTTTCCGCCAATGGCTTTGGCCAGAGCCTCGATATGGGCCGGTGTCGTCCCGCAGCAGCCGCCGACAAGGGAAGCGCCGGCCTGTACCAGTTTCCGGCTGAAACGGGCGAAGGTGCGTGCATCCATGTCGAACACCGTCTGCACTCCGTCGAGTCGCGGCATGCCCGCATTCGGTTTTGCCAGAAGCGGAACTTTCGCCAGGGGCCTCATCCCGGCGATGAAATCCACCATTTGTTCCGGCCCCGCCGAGCAGTTGCAGCCGACTACATCCGCGCCGAGGCTCTGCAGCGTGATCAACGCGGCCGCAGGCGGCGTGCCGCCCAGCGTGTGGCCGTCTGTTTCGTATGTCATGGATACGGCAGTAAAGATGTTTCCCAGTTCCTTGACGGCCAGAAGAGCCGCGCGCGCCTCCTGGATATCAAGCATGGTTTCGATGACAATAAGGTCGCACCCTCCGTCAATCAGGCCGCGTGCCTGTTCCTGAAAGGTTTTGATCGCGTCTTCCAGGGGAAGCGACCCGAAAGGCTCAATGAAAAGACCGGTGGGGCCGATATCGCCGGCGACGAGTGTCTTTGTTCCTGCCGCCCGTCTGGCGATGAGCGCCAGTTCGCGGTTTATTTTATAGACGTCCTTTTGTGCGCCGTACTGCTCGAGCTTGAAGCGGTTGGCGCCGAAGGTGCAGGTATAGACAAGCTCGGCTCCAGCGCTCACGTAAGACGCGTGCAACTCGGAGATGGCCTTTTTGTTCTCCAGACACCAGAGTTCCGGACAGACGCCCGTCGGCATTCCCATTTTTTGCAGTTCGGTGCCGGCGGCCCCGTCGAGAATCATCACCTGCCTGCTCAAGAGATTGTTTATTCTGTTTTTATCAGCCAAAATCCGCCCTCCGGTGTTGTTCTTTTCAACGAGCGCCGTTATATCATCTTTAAAAAAGAAGTGGAAAATATTTTCGCCCCGCCCGTCATATCGCATTTAGCAATGCGTACTGTACTTCAAGCGATGGTTGCGCGAGGCTTGCCTGAGCGACGGAGCTGCTCGTGAGCTGTTTGAGGATTTCGGCTCTGATCTTATTTTACTCAAGTGCCGGAGGCTGCCGGCAAAAAAAGATCGTCGAGACCTGTCTGTTTGCGCCGGGAGCGTTTTTTACCGAACACCGGATGTCTGCCCGCAGCATATCTTACAAAGAGACTTCCCATCCGGCCGTAAGAAATGCCCGCTTTTTCGGCGGCGCAGGCCATGCTGGCATCGTGGCTGATGTCGGCGTTGGGATTTACATCCAGCACGTGGAAAATATCGTTTTTGAGGCGCACGTCCATCCGGGCGTAGTCGCGGCAGCCGAGCGCACGATAGGCATCGCAGCATATCCTGCCAAGCTCGCCCGCCTGTGCGGCGCTTAAGGGGGCGGGGAGCAGCGTTTCGATTTTTTCATAATGCACAGAGCCGGGATGGAATTTGGCATCCTGCGTACAGAGCCGGTCTTTGATGTTTTTGAAAAAAGAGAAATCCATTTCCGCTACCGGCGGCATGGTCAGATTTTCGTTTCCCCAGACGGACACCCTGAACTCGCGTCCGTCGATGAAATCCTCTACCAGCGCCGGCTGCCGGTACGTATCCAGGACATACAAAACACGTTCTTGGAGCTCCGTTTTATCAAGCACGACTGAGTCGCGGGTAATTCCCGCGGAGCAATGTTCGCGTGCCGGTTTGACGATGGCGGGGAATCTGTTCCATACTATGTCATTTGTACGATGAAATACGCTCCAGACAGGGGTGGGAATTCCGCCGTTATCGAGAATCTTTTTTACCTGAAATTTGTCCTGCGCCAGCGCCAGTGTTTCCGCATCAGCGCCGGTGAAGATAAAACCCAGCTGCTCCAGTTTTTTTGCCACCAGCCATTCACTGTGCCCGATGCCTGGCAGTTCTTCGCACCAGTTGAAGACCACATATTCGGATGGGTTGAACGGTCTCAGACAAGAGGCGATATCGTCATCGGTTACGCAGGCGGCAAAAACCGTGTGTCCTTCTTTCATCAGGGCGGTGCGCAAATGGCGGGACTGGCGGATGACCTCATCCTGTTCGTCTTTTGTCCAGCCGGGATCTACATTGTAGAGCAAAACAACCGGAATTTTATCCGGCTCTAATTTTACCGGCACCAGCTCCCTCCGTTTGGCGTTTTTTACATAATCATTTTTTCCTTATCCTGGCTGTCTGCCAGGTGCGGACATGCAAAGTATAAATACACACGTTTTTAAAATAATGCCACAAAAAGATGCCCGTGCCGTGCCGCATCCTTGGCCTGAGATAACGGCCGCTCGAACTGACAGCTTCGCGGAGAAGAAAGGCAAAAGGCAAAAGGCAAAAGGCAAAAGGCAAAAGGATAAAGGCTAAAGGATGAAGGACGAAGGATGCCGCCTATGAGGACTACGAGCCACGAACTACGAGCTATTTGCTACAAGCCACTAGCTAATCACCAGCCACCATTCATCTAACCCTCCAACCCTCTAATTCTCTAATCATCTAATCTGCTAACTCTCCGCCCCGCGGAGCGGATCGCTATGAGCCATGAGTGACGAGCTTCTTGCCTTTCTTTTTCACTCACGGGCAAAACAGCCTTGACTGATCTTCGCCTGCATCGTATGACTTCCTGCAGCAATGAGCGCACACCGCCGCTCGTTAAAAAACCGGAAAGGAGCTGACAGCTATGTTCGACATCGAAAATTGGAGTAAGGAGAGGGTCCATGAAGTCATGCTGGAGCTGTTGACCGGCTTCAACTACATGTGGTTTCTGATGGAAGAATGGCTGAAAAAGCATTGTCCCGAGAAGGCGACTGGTGAAGAATTTCTCGCGCTCAGCGGAGAATTCGGCGCCTACGAGGCCAAACGGCTCGCCAGAGTCATAAGAGAGCCCCTTGCAGGTGTTGACCGTTTGATGGAGTTCCTCCGTCATTCACACTGGCGTGCCTTTGAAGATTTAGAAATAACAAAAATATCCGACAAGCAGATTTCCATGAGAACCGTCGGTTGCACGGCTCAGAAGGCGGCCAAGAAATGGGGCGTGGAATACTATCCCTGCGGAGACGGGGGACTCAGGCTTCGTCAGGGTTTTTTCGCGGCCGTCGATCCGTCAGCCAGGGTGGAGCGAGTCTTCACACCGCCCGATGAAAGACCCGAGGGGGTTACCGAAGAGATTTCCTGCCAGTGGTTAATTACCATTGACTGATTACGATCGAGTACTCGCGTCGCGCCGGACCGGCAGGCTGAACCGGTTTTGCCGGTTCTCAGGCGGCGTCGGCACTCCTCGCGGCGGCCGTCTCCTTCATGGTGCCCGCCTGAAGGATGGTTTATGTGCCGTCTTACATTAAGATCATCTGCCGCGGTTCAATGTGCTGAAACACTGGCACTGCCTGCTTATCCTTTGCGCCGTTCGTAAGTTTCTTCAAATAAAAAGGCGGTTTCCCGGTAGGCGCGCAGCACCTGCGGGTCAAAATGATGCGGCCGGATGCGCTCATTACCCTGATTGAGGATTTTGGTGACGGTGGCGTGATCGATTCCCTGCTTGTAGGGACGTGCCATCCGCAAAGCGTCGTACTGGTTGGCAAAGGCGGCTATTCTGGCCTCTATGGGAATAGCATCTCCCCTGAGACCGCGGGGATAACCGGTGCCGTCCCATCTTTCGTGGTGGTTGAGGGCAATCATCTGTGCTACGCGCATGTAGGGATGTCCGCCGATGATTTTCGCGCCCCAAAATGTATGTTTTCTGAATTCAATGGTTTCTTCCGCCGTCAGCGGCTCCTTTTTTTCGAGAATATGCGCCGGTATATAGATCTTTCCGATATCGTGGAGAATGGCCTGCAGACTGATTGTCCTGATAAAATCTTCTTTCATCCCTATGCGCTCGGCAATGATTCCGCAGTATTCACCAACGCGATGCATGTGATTGCCCCCCTCGTCATCTACTGCCTCCGCCGTGCGTGACAGCGCGTAAATTCCGTAATCGAAAGCTTTGGCAATGTTCCGCATGCTGGAAAGGGTATGGAGAAGGCGGCTTTGCACACAGATATGACGAAAAAAATTCAGTTCGTTGACGCCGATCTCCTGTCCATAATTGAGGGCCATCAGACAAAGGTCCTGACTAAGGTAACAAATACCGTTTTCCACCGTTACATTTCTTGCTCGGAGGTTTCTCAGTATTGTTTTCGTTGACAGCACCGTTGATTCATTGTTGAGAAAAAATATCTTTTGCCCTCCCGGCTGCGCAGCATCGACCCCGGCGAGGGGATCGTATGCAATCTTCATCCGGCTGAAGTCCTGAAAGGCGTATTCGTACTGGTTCCAACGTGCTTTGTCATCTGCGGTCAGAAGTCCCGCAATGAGAACCCTGGGTTTATCAAGAATATCGGCCGTTCGTCTCAGCAACAGCACGATTATCCTTTCGAATTGCGGCTGGAAATCAAAGTGAGACGGAGAAAAAGAGTCCAGCGTTTTCTCCTCCAGCACCGTGAGCGCATTCATGTCCCGCTGGAGATTATCGAAGGTGTCGCGTCTTTTTTTTCGTCCGATCAGCAGTCTCACGCGGGCGATCATTTCATCATGATCGAGTGGTTTGAACAGGTAATGATCGGCGCCTGCCTCGAGGCCTTTTAAAAGATCTTCACGCGATTTCAGGGCGGACATCATGATAACGGGAATATCGCGCAAACGTTCGATATCTCTGATGCGTGCACAAATCGTAAAGCCGTCGGTCCCCGGCAAAATCGCGTCCAGCAGAATCAGGTCAACCGGCTCTTTGCTGAGAATTTCCAGCGCCTGGAGACCTGTGCCGGCTTGAATCACGCCATAGCCGCGAGGAGTAAATACAGCCTCCAGAAGGGCAAGGCCCGCCGCGTCGCTGTCCACGCACAGAATCTGCGGTTGCCTTATCAGAATTGATTGATGATCGGATTGCTTCATAGCCGACATGCCCGCCTGATTACTCCTGACGCTTCTGTCGGAGCGGCAGGAAAACAGTAAAACAGCTGCCGCGGCCGAATTCACTTTCTACATGAATGCTTCCGCCGTGCATTTCCACCAATTGTTTGGTCAGCGTCAGCCCCATGCCGATACCTTCTCCCGGGAGTGTGTAAGGAGACGTCAGTGTGCCGAATGCTTGAAAGAGGCGCGGCATATCTTCCGCCTTAATTCCTGTCCCTGTATCTTCAATGGAAACGCTGACACTGTCCCGGCCGGTAGATGGCTCTTTGGAGAGAAAAATCTTCGCATCTATCTTCCCGCCCGGAGCCGTGTATTTGACTGCATTACTCAACAGATGGAAAACAACCTGCGTCATTTTCTGTTCATCCGCCTCGATACGGATATCTGCTTCCGGCTGTATTTTGACGGTGAATGTCTGGTTTTTTTCTTTTATCTGTTCGTCGAGCATCCTGCCAGCTTTGCTCAGGATATCTGACAGGGGGAAACAAGACAGATCCAAAGTTATGCCTCCGGACGACAGGCGGGAGACTTCGAGGATTTCCGTGATGATGCCGCTCAAGCTTTTGCCTGCGTCGGCAATATAGCGGAGAAACTCATCCTGCTTGTCGTTGAGCTCGCCGAACATGCGGTCCTGTAAGACTTTGCTGAAGCCGATCACAGCGTTGAGCGGTGTCTGAAATTTATGGCTGATTCCAGCCATGAAGTCCGACTTGGCACGGCTGGCCGCTTCCGCGGCAATTTTTGCCTTTTCCAGCTCGGCGGTGCGCTCCTTGACGTTCTGCTCAAGCTTTTCGGAGTATTCGCGCAGCGCCTGTTCCGATTTGCGGATCAGCTCCTCGGCTTTTTTCTTTTGGGTGACATCAAATGAAAGGGCGCGGAAACCCACTGGTTTTCCCGAGGCGTCCCTGATCAGCGAAATGGATAATTCATAGTCGGCTCTCACACCATCTTTGCGCAGCACCTGATAATAAAAATTTTTGACCGTCCGGCCTGTTTTGTAGACCTGGGTGAAGGCCTCGTAAGTCTTGCGGGCATGCTCGTCATCCTGAAGTTGAGTATTGGACATCCGCAAAAGCTCATCGCGGGTGTAGCCCATAACGCGGCAGGCTTCATCATTGGCAAAAGTGATCACACCGGTGAGATCCGTCTCGAAAAAGGCAGCGTCGATACTCTCTATAATGCTCATATATTTGGCTTCGCTCTGCAGCAGTGCCTCCTCCGCCCATTTGCGCGAAGTGATATCACGTGAAAGCAGGCGGAAACCTGATGGTTTTTTCTTCTCATCGCGGATGATTACCCCGGAAATTTCATGGATGAGGTTGATGCCGGTGCGGGAAATGAACAGCGCTTCTTCACCTTTAAAAGGCTTTCCCGTCCGGTAAAGATCGTCAAAAAGCTCACTAATCTTTTTTGCCGTAGGTTCGTCGGTTACCTGCCTGAAGTTCATGCCGATGAGTTCCTCGCGCTTGTAACCGATATTCCTGGCGGCTGCGTTGTTGGCAAAGGTCCAGTTTCCTTCCATATCCAGCTCCGAGTATCCTTCGCCCATGTCCTCCAAAATCGTCCGGTAACGCACTTCACTCTTGCGCAACTCACCCTCTATGCGCTTGCGCTCGGTAATGTCCCTGCATACGCCGCGGAAACCAACCGGCGCGCCTTTTACGTCCCTAATCAGATCTACGTTCAGCTCGAAGATTCCCCGCGATCCGTCTTTTCGTATGAACTCCGATTCGAGAGCCCTGACCGGCTCGCCCGTCCTGAAGAGTTGATTATAGGCCGCAAACGATTTTTGTACGCCTGCCTCATCTTGTAACACACTATACTTCATACCGATCAGATCTTCCCGGTTGTATCCGAGAAGTTTACAGGCCATGTCATTCACAAAGATGATCCGGCCTGTCAAATCATTCTCAAAGTAGGCATCGGTCATGTTTTCAAGAATTTTTTTGTAGCGTTCATCTTGTTGCCGGCGCGCATCTTCCTCAAGCTTCCGTTTTGTGATGTCGCGCGATATAAAGCGAAAGCCGACCGGCGCCTCCAGCGCATCGCGTATGAGCGCCCCGGAAATTTCAGCATGACTTGCGGCTCCGTCCTTCCTTAAGTAAGTGCCCTCAAAGTAAGAAAAAGGTTTGCCGGTTTTATACAGACGGCGGCTCGCGTTTTCCATTTTGCCGGCTGTTTTTCGGTCGCAGTAGCCGTCGTAATTCATGCCCAAAAGTTCTTTACGTGAATAACCCAGTGTGCGGGCCAGCCGGTCATTGACGAATGTCAGGTTTCCCTGCAGATCTGTCTCATAATAGCTTTCTCCCATCTCCTGCAAGACGGCTCTGTATCTGTCGTGCAGAAGCGCCGAGTGTTCTCCGGTGGGCTTGAGATCGGTCACATCCATTACGCTGCCCATCAGGCCCGCGGCCTCATCACGGGCGGCCGGGCCGGACATCTCCATAAACCACGCAGTTTCACCGTCTTTGCGTATAAAGCGGTACTCAAACGGTTCGCTGCTTCCGCCCCGGTGTTTTTTTAGCTTTTTTTGGCGTACGGCTGATCGGTCATCCGGATGTATGTAGTCCAGCAGGTGAGAACCGACAAGTTCCGAGGCGGGATAGCCGGTCATATTTTCATACAGAGGGCTTACAGAAGCGAACCTGCCCGCTTTCAGGATGTAAAAACCGGCTCCTACCGCGTCAATCATATCCTGAAGAGGAGGGCTGGTTTTTTTCTTTACTGTCCCGGATGTTTTTTTGGCTGGTTTTTTGGCGGAAACGCTCGGGGTGACCTTCCGGGCAGCCTTTTTGCCTGCCGGCCTGGCGGCTGTTTTTTTTTGTGGCGACATAGCGATATCATCTCCTCAATGTTTGACGGCTCGTAAAAATGCCGGATGCTCTTTGCTTCCGGGCCCGGACGTGTCGACCAGGACCGGTATTTAAGACCTGTGCCCGGGCTTGCCTGACACATCGGGGCGTGAGCATCCTTTCTGCGGAGCTTTTTACAAAGGCGTCAGGATTTGTGTTTTTGACCCTTCACGAAATCATAGGTTTAACGACTTTGCAAAAAAGTGTCCTGTTAAAGATATCGGCTAAAACCGAATATTATTAAGGGCTGGAGGAAGATTACCGTTGCCGGTCTTGCCCGCATGCAAATTATGAGGTTTAGCCGGGCGCAAGAGCGTCATTTTCCTTTTGGGCCAGGTCAAAACGAAAAATAAGTGCGCCCTCCTCAAATGAGCGTGAAATTTCGAGGCCCGATCGTTCAAAAACTTTCATCATGGCTTCATTACGCGGTAACACATAAGCGATAAACCAGCGGATATCACGGTCGCGGGCAATTTTTACCAGATAGTCGAACATAAAAGTGGCAACTCCTTTTCCTTGAAACGCCTCATCGACAATAAAAGCTGTTTCATAGGCTCCGGAGTGATTGTCATAGGCATAGCGGGCTTCGGCGATGATTCTTTCGTTGCGGCCTTTTTCAACAATGGCCACCACCGAAAGAACATTTTGGTAATCGATGTTGACGTAAGGTTGCATTTCCTTATGCGGCATCACCGGCTTGCTGGCAAAGTAACGGAAATATTTCGACTCGTCTGAGAAATTATAAAACAGACGGCGCATCATGTCCTCATCGGAAGGCTTGATGGGGCGGATCTTTATTTCGAGACCGTCTTTCAGAGATTTACGTGTCTCCAGCTCCGACGGGTAGTTTGCCGCGTGCCTGGTCAGATAAATCTGATCCGCGTACACATAATTCAGGGCTTTGGCCTGCGCCAGCAGATCTTCGCGATGATCCGGGTGAGCGATTTCAATCATGGCAAGGACCCTTTCGCGGATGGACTTGCCAAAAAGATTGGCGACGCCGTATTCGGTCACGATGTATTTAACGACACCCAGCGTGCTGTGCGGATTGTCGTTTTTACCGTCGAGGCGGATCACGATATTGCTTTTACCCTCTTGGTCAAGTGAATTGAGTGCGACAATTGCTTTCCCCTTTTTGGAGATAGTGGCGGCAACGGCGAAATTCAGCTTACTTTCATATCCGGTAAGCAGATTGTCGCCGGAATGAAAAATGACCGATTCACCGGAAATATCAATTTTCTTGACGTTTATAATGCCGATCAGGCTTTTTACCCGCCGGATCAGGAAGGGGTTGCTCAGTGTGGCGATCGAATAGAACTCGAAAATGGGATTACGGTCGACATAGTCGTAAAGAGCGCGGCTCCCATAGCAGTAGCTCGCGGTTATGAGTCCCCCGTTGTAGCGGCTTCGATGCAGGGAAATAGCTCCTGATTTAACCAGATCGATCGCCCAGTCGGAAATAACATGAGTTAAAATACCCAGGTTTTTTTTACTCTTCAGATGATCGGCCAGAGCGCTGAAGATCCGTCCGACGTGCAACACGACGGTTGAGCCGTCCTCGATCAGGTTGGAAATGTTCCATCCGATCCGATCGACTGTTGCATCATAGGGCTTGGTTTCCCTCTCGATGAGCGGCAGGTCGCTTTCTACGATATGATGAAAACTGCTGATATGCACGAATGTTTCGCCCAGGGTGGTCGGCATATTGGGGTTTATTTCCGCGATGACCAGCGAGGCCTGTTTGATCACGATATTGGCGATATCTATGGCTACCCCCAGCGAGACAAAGCCGTTTTCTGCAGGCGGGGAGACCTGGATGACGGCCACGTCCACCGCCACCGCCCCGCTTAAAAAAATATAGGGGAGTTCCATGAGGTTGGCGGGGATGAAATCGACTCTGCCTTCCGAAATTTCCTTGCTGATACTCTCGCCGACGTTGAAAGTCTTGAGACGGTATTGTCTGTTGTCGCCGCTGGGGGACAGATATTGTCCCAGCGTAATGAGCTGAATAATTTCCAAATCTCGTAGATTGGGCGCGTTGGAGGCGGTAATCGCCGAGAGAGTTTTGCCCGGTACGGCGACTGCACTGGATACAAATATCTTCTGGCCGGGTTTGATTTTTTTTAAAAGCTCCTGAGTCGAAATAATCTTGTCGCGATAATCGAAATCGCCGCTTATGCCGACATGATCCATGTTTTTTGCCCCGTTCAGACAAGTAGTGTATGGGCATCTTATACGGGAAATTTTCCGTATGCAATCTTTATCATTGCCGTCGCTTCCCGGACCGGCGGGGAGGAAAAAACAACTGCCCACGGCTTCCGGCCGTTGCCGCCGTGATTTGCCGTCATTCTATTACGGTAATTATTGGCCACTGATTGGCTTTTTTCGGCAGGCCGGCAATGCTGATTTTGCGCCAGTGACAGAGCCGGCATCGGGGCAAAATCAAAAATAATTGATTTTTTTGCCGCACAGTGTGAAAAAAAATATTGCAACTTCTCCGCGGAGGTGCTTTTAGAATAGAAATGAATCAAAGCAGGGCCAATTTTCATTTCTGAAACAGTTTTTACCCCAACCGGGTTTTTCTACGGAGCACAATGATGAAAATCAACAGGATAATTATTAGCAGAATACTGCCGGCGTTTCTTGTTCTCATCACCGCCTTGAGCGGTTGCGGGGGCGATCAGGGCCCGAGGGAGATGACTCCGGAGGTGGCGGTGGTCACCACGGAATTCGAGACAGTGGTGATGACCACGGAGCTGCCTGGACGCACATCAGCCTGGCTTGTTGCGGAAGTGCGCCCGCAGATAAGCGGCATCATCCAAAAGCGGTTGTTTCAGGAGGGGGCGGCCGTACAGGAGGGGCAGGCTCTGTTTCAGATAGATCCGGCACTGTTTGAGGCGGCGCTGGCGCGTGCGGAAGCAAATTTGACGACACTGGAGCTCAAAGCCGGTCGCCTGCGTGAACTCCTTGAAGACAAAGCGGTCAGCCAGCAGGATTATGACGATGTAACCGCGGCCTTAAAACAGGCGCGGGCCGAGGCGCAAACGGCGCGCATAAATCTGAAATACACAACAATCACTGCCCCGATTTCCGGGCGCATCGGAAAATCCGGCGTTACGGTAGGTGCTTTGGTGACCGCCCATCAGCCGGCCGCGCTGGCGACGATTCAGCAGCTTGACCCGATGTATGTGGACGTTACTCAATCCACCGCGGATATCCAGAGGCTGCGCCGCCTTTTCCAGTCAGGTGAGCTCAACCCCAATAACGCAGGTCAGAAAAAAGTTCGCCTGTTTATCGACGACGGCACCGAGTATGCTGTAAAAGGGACGCTGCAATTTCGCGATGTCAGCGTCGATCCGAGCACTGGTTCGGTCATCCTGCGCATTGTTTTTCCTAATCCTCGTGAAATCCTTTTGCCGGGAATGTTTGTGCGGGCAATTTTACAGGAAGGAATCAACGACCGGGCCATTGTAATTCCCCAGCAGGCCGTATCGCGAAACCCCAAGGGAGACCCCTATGTGCTTATTGTTGATGAACAAAACAAAGCACAGATCAGGCAGATCACGCTGGATCGTGAAATTGGCAGTTCCTGGCTTGTGAGCTCGGGACTTTCGCCCGGCGAGAAGATAATTGTGGAAGGAATGCTCAGAGTCACGCCCGGTATTGAAGTCAGGACCGTGCCCTTTGAGGATGGCAAAGTTCAAGACGGAAAAGAAAACAGCTCGACGGAAGCAGCGGACGGTAACAACGATAAGGGTGCCTGATGTTATCTAAATTCTTTCTGGACAGACCGGTTTTCGCCTGGGTCATTGCCATTATCATTATGTCGGGAGGTCTGCTGGCGATCTACAATCTGCCGGTATCGCAGTACCCCCAGATGTCGCCCCCTACCATTGCCATCTTCGCCTCGTATCCAGGGGCCTCGTCCGAGACGGTGGAAAACAGCGTCACCCAGGTTATTGAACAAAATATGACCGGGCTCGACAGGATGATTTACATGTCCTCCTCAAGCGACTCAGCGGGCGGCTCCCGGCTGGAGCTGACTTTCGCTCCCGGCACAGACCCGGACATCGCCTGGTCTCAGGTACAAAACAAAGTTCAGGCGGCGATGCCGAACCTTCCCGACACGGTTCAGGATCAGGGCGTCAATGTGCGCAAATCCACACGTAACTATCTGATGATCGTCGGCCTCATCTCGGAAGACGGCTCGATGGACGGCACGGATCTGAGAGATTATGCCAAGTCCAACCTGGAGAGAATTCTCGCACGTGTGCCGGGTGTGGGCGAAGTGGAGTCGTTCGGCGGCGGCTACGCGATGCGCGTGTGGCTCAATCCCGAAAAACTCACGGACTACTTTCTGACGGTGGAGGACGTCCTGGCCGCACTGAAGGCATATAACGTGGAGGTATCCGCAGGACAGTTCGGCGGTGCGCCGGCCATGCCGGGTCAGCGCCTGAACGCGCCGATCGTCATTCAGAATATGCTCTCCACACCGGAAGAATTCGGCGCCATTCCTGTGCGTACCAGACCCGATGGATCCATCGTCCGCCTGCGGGATGTGGCCCGCACGGAGCTGGGCACGGAAATTTATGATATCGGCGTGGCTGCCGACGGCAAGGCCTCGGCGGGTATCGCCATCCGTCAGGCGCCTGGCGCCAATGCCCTGGATACGGCCGATGCCGTGAAGGCCAAGATGGAAGAGATGAGCCGCTTCTTTCCCCCCGGCGTTAAAGTCACCTATCCCAATGATTCCACCGTTTTCATCAAAGTCGCCATCGCCGAAGTCGTTAAAACCCTGATAATCGCGGTGATCCTGGTGTTTTTGGTCATGTGGCTTTTTCTGGGCAGCCTGCGTGCCACTTTCATCCCGACAATTGCCGTGCCGGTAGTTATCCTGGGCACCTTCGCCACTTTGTGGTTTTTCGGTTTCACCGTCAATATGCTCACCATGTTCGCAATGGTTCTGGCCATCGGCCTTCTGGTCGATGACGCGATCGTGGTCGTGGAAAACGTCGAAAGAATCATGCGTGAGGAAAATCTTTCTCCCAGGGAGGCCACGGCCAAATCGATGGAGCAGATTACCAGCGCGCTCATCGGCATCGGGCTGGTGCTTTCCGCCGTTTTCGGGCCGATGGCTTTTTTCCCGGGTTCCACCGGCGTTATCTACCGCCAGTTTTCCATTACCATAATTTCCGCCATGCTCCTGTCGGTGGCTGTGGCCCTGATTCTGACGCCCGTGCTTTGTGCTTCGCTCCTCAAGCCGGTCCGTCCCGGTCAGGAACATACAGAAAATACAATTTTTGTCCTGCGTCCTTTCTTTGCTTGGTTCAATAAAACATTTTTCAGGTTTCGTGAGTGGTACGTGGGCGTAGTCGGCCATTCTCTTTTTCGGAAAAAACACTATCTGGCCGCTTTTTGCGTTGTTCTGGTGCTGATGGCATTTTTGTTCATGCGCATGCCGACGGCCTACCTGCCGGATGAAGACCAGGGAATACTGCTGGCCCAGGTGATGATGCCCACAGGAACAACATTGGAGCAGACCGGTCAGATCGTCGGGCAGATTCAGAACTACTTCAACGAAAACGAGAAAGATGCGGTGGAAACGATTATGACCGTCACAGGCATCGGATTTTCCGGCCGGTCGCAAAATAACGGTATGGTGTTCATCAGACTGAAAGACTGGCATCTGCGCGACAAAAAACATCTCAAGGCAGGCGCGATCGTGCAAAGAGCCATGAAAGAATTTTCCGGGATCCGTAACGCAACCGTATATGTCTTTCAGCCGCCGCCCGTATCGGAACTGGGCATGTCCACCGGTTTTGACTTCCAGCTTCTGGACCAGGGCAACCTTGGCCATCAGGCGCTCATGGAAGGGCAGAATCAGTTGCTGGGGATCGTGGCGCGTGATCCCCGCGTAATCAAAGTACGTCCCAACAGCCTGCCCGATGTTCCCGAGTATCGCATTGACGTGGACTGGGAAAAAGCGGGAGCGCTGGGCATTCCCATCACTTCCATCCACCGGACCATCTCCGCCGCTTTCGGTAGTGCCTACGTCAATGATTTCACACATGGCGGCCGTGTCAAAAGAGTTTTCCTGCAGGCGGATGCACCATACCGCATGTTGCCGCGCGATCTGGAAAAGTTATATGCACGCAACACGCAGGGGAAAATGGTCCCTTTCTCCTCTTTCGCGTCCGGTCGCTGGGTATCGGGAGCGCCGCGTAAAACTCGTTTCAACGGTTTTCCCGCCATCAACATCTGGGGGGAACCGGCGCCCGGCAAGAGTTCTGGTGAGGCGATGCAGGCGATGGAGGAGGCGGCGCGGAAACTTCCGCCCGGCTTCGGATTCGACTGGAGCGGGCTTTCTTATCAGGAGAGGATGGCCAGCACGCAGGCGCCACTGCTTTACGCCTTTTCCATTTTTGTCATCTTTTTGTGCCTGGCCGCCCTTTATGAGAGCTGGACGATTCCCATCTCCATTTTGCTGGTCATTCCGCTGGGGGTC
>Ga0302246_1000394_pt1 | contig 39138 bp, 35 predicted proteins | sample AAG_UR_Trp_MG_FD_193533 | JGI IMG/M metagenome (GOLD analysis project Ga0302246, IMG submission 193533) | Enriched activated sludge microbial communities from anaerobic digester in WTTP, New Holstein, Wisconsin, United States - AAG_UR_Trp | ecosystem: Engineered > Bioreactor > Anaerobic >... | reverse complement strand
ATACAGTAACGGCTGAAGTGATCAGAAAATATATTGCGTATCACCGTGAACAAGAAACTAAACCCCAGCAGTTAGAATTGTTTTAAAGCCTATGATGCCCCGCCCTGTGGGCGGGGTAATTCACTATCTAATATGAAAATATTTAAGGAGTGATAAATATGGAAGGATTTTTCAGTCCCAGAGGGGTGGCGGTGTTCGGCGTATCCGAAAATCCCAAGAATGTCGCGCGGGCGGTGCTGCAGAATCTGCAACTTTGCCGGTACCAGGGTCATGTCGTGGGGATCGGCTCCCGGGAATACGAGATCGACGGCGTGAAAATCCTTCCGTCGATCGCCGCCGTCGATCAACCGATCGATCTGGCGGTGATCATCACTCCGGCGGCGACGGTGATTCCCCTGATGCAGGAATGCCGGGACAGGGGCATCCGCCGGGCGGTGGTCATGACGGCCGGGTTCAACGAGTTCAAGGGCGGCGACGATGTCCTGTCAAAAGAAGTCAAAGCGGCCGCCGACGAACTGGGTGTCCGTTTCATCGGTCCGAACTGCCAGGGGGTGATCAACACGCGGGCCGGTCTCTGCCTGCCGTTCGGCCTCTTTCCGCCCGGTTCGCTCAAACAGGGGGACATCTCGATCATTACCCAAAGCGGGACCATCTGCTGGATGGGATCGTCATACCTGTCCCATGAATTGGGCGGCGTGAACAAGGTCGTCAGCCTCGGCAACAAGTTGAACATGAATGAAATCGATTTCCTGGACTATTTCATGGGGGACGATTCGACGCGGCTCATTCTCCTGCATCTGGAGGGCACGGAAAAGGGCAGGGAACTGTTTGAGACCATCCGTCAAAGTCCCAAACCGGTCATCCTGTTCAAGACCCAGATTTCGCAGGAAAGCCGGAAAGTGGCTTATTCCCATACGGCCGCGCTGGCGGACGACGACCGGGTTGTCGAGGGCGCCTGCGAGCAGTACGGCGTGCTGCGGGCGCGCAGTTTCAGGGAAATGATCGACATGGCGAAGGCACTTTCGCTGAAACCGATCAGGGGAAACCGTCTCGGCATCATCAGCGCCTCCGGCGGCATCGGCATCATGGCCGCCGATACGTGCAAGCGCGAAGGGATGGTCCTGGCGGACATTCCGGATTCCTGCCTCGAAGACATCAGCCGGATTCCCAAAGCGAAGCTGATCAACCTTTCCAATCCGGTGGATACGGGAAACATTTATGATGCGATGGGTCAGCACAGGGCGCTCGACATGGTGGCCCGTGTTGCCGAGGTCGACGGGGCGATCCTTTCCCAATTTCACCCGGAAACGGGGGAGTACTTCGAAAATTACCCCGTTGAGGACATTATCCGGGCGGTGGAAGAGCTCTCCAACGAAACGGACAAACCGATCGCCGTTCATTTTCTCTGCAATCCCCAGGTGCGGGAAAAAATGAAGGCCGAAACCGGTACGCCGCTTTTTGACACCATCGAAGATGCGGTGGCGGCCATGAAATATCTCTGGCGTTATCGGCTCCTGCTTCAGAAGAGAGCCCGGATCGGTACACGCCGGGCTGCGGCGGAACTTGCCCCGGCTGTTTTCGATCCCGCGGCTCATCCGGACCGGCAGGGGTTTCAGCTTCTTTCCCGCTACGAGATACCGTATGAAGCGGCTTTTTTCTCCCGGAGCGAAGAGGATGCGGTAGAGGCTGCCGCGACTTTCGGTTATCCCGTTGCGCTGAAGGCCATTTCACCGGATTTCACGCATAAGAGCGCCGCCGGCGCCGTCGTCCTTGGAATTGACAATGAGGCGAAACTGAGAGAAGCCCTGAAAAAGATGAAGGAAAGGCTCGCGGCCCAAGGGGCCGGGCTGTCGGATTTTCTGCTTCAGAGGATGGCTCTCCCCGGACCGGAACTGTTTTTGGGGGGCAAGCAGGATCCGCATTACGGACCGGTTTTGATCCTGGGGCATGGGGGCGTGAAGGTGGAAAGCCATGACCGGTTTCTCACCGCGCTGGCCCCGGTATCTCCCGAGACGGCGGCCGACATGCTGACACGGCTGGAAGGGGGACCCTCGATCGAAAGCCGTTATTTTCCTGAGCTGGTCAGGATCCTGGTGCAGTTTTCGAAACTGCTCTGCGGCAATCCCCGTCTGGAGGAAATCGATATCAACCCCCTGCGTCTGCTGCCGGAGACGGGAGAGGTTAAAGCCCTGGATGTTCGGTTATTGTTTCAGAAGGGATGAAGTGAATACGGCGGTGTGACCTGCATCGTACGCCCGGCGGGAATTAGCGAAAAATTCCCTTTATACGGGCGATTCGCCGCCGTTTGTGCTTCCTGGAACGGCGCATAGTCCGTTCACGGGTGCGGATGCCGTTTGATCGCTTTTCCCCGGTTCGATGATGACGCCGGAAAACAGGATCGAGATCGTGCGGTCGGCGACGCCCCGGACATCGAGGCTTCCCCCGTCCTTGAACCAGCGGTAAATCCAGTTGATCATGCCGATCAGGGAAAACGTGATCAAGGGGATTTCGATGTCCCTGGCCATTCCCTTTTCGACGAGCAGTTCAAATTGAGTATGATAGAGATGATAGATCTGTTTTTCCTTTTCTTTGATCATCATCCGCAATTTCGGGGGGAGCTTGTCGTTATCCTCCACAAAGACTTTGACCGGTTTCTTTTTCCGCTCCAGGATGGTGATGTGGAAGAAAATCATTTCCCGGACCCGTTCCACCGGATCGGGTACCCGGTCGATAATTTCCTGCAGGCCGCCGATCAAGTCATCGGCGATGCTTTCGATGATGGCGAACAGGAGATGATCCTTGCTTTTGAAATAGTAATAAATGACGGGATTTTCGACGCCGACTTTTTCCGTGATCTTCCGGATCGGGGTGTTGCTGTAACCGTACCGGTAGAAAAGGTCCGTTGCCTTTTTCAGAATCAGTTCCTTGGTTGTAAGCCGGGCCATAAAAATCGAATCCCTTGATATGTGCCGGGTGCGGATTCCCGAATTTCGGAACACCAGTCCAAAACAGGCCGTACCGATGCCTGTTTCCTGTTGGGGACAGGACGCCTTGTTTAATTTTTCTCTATACCATTAGAAGATCACAATAGTCCATTATGGATATGATTGGGTAATTTGAAACCGGTCCTGTGATGCCCGCCGGGTCTGTTTATTCCGGGCAGCTTGGCGTATGGACGACCCGTGTAGCCGCCGTCCGGGGTCTGTACACGCCGGTAGTCATAATCATCGAGTAAATCGAGAGCATAGCTGGATTCGACGGCGACACGCGGGAGCGCTCGATCGCGGACCGGAGAAAAAAATGTCAATCGGCGCCTGACCGGCATTCAAGGCAGATCGTCTCAAAGTCCATGTGCTGTTTCAGGATCATGGTGCCGCCGCCCTCTGAAACAATCTGCTGCACGGCGCCGGCATTCCGGATCCTGACCCCGGCGATGTGGGTCACCGGCGTTCCGTCGTAAACCTCCGGACGCATGAACGCGGACGGCCCCAGAATGACAACGGCGCGGGGATTGCCGAGTCCCGACAGCAATTCGTCCATGGTGCCGGTGACGATGGAGGTGGCGGTTATGATGGCAACGCTGCACGCGGCCAGAGATGCGCGGCCTTCCTCCGGAGAGATGGTTTCCGGTATGTCACTTTCCAGCTCCTGGATATCCAGCCTGCAGCCGGACCGGTGCAAACTCGGCACGAGAGGGCCGAAAAAGCCCACCATCGTGACATGGTCGGAGGCCTGAATGTTGACAAGTTCCAGAACGTCGGTCCTGGTAGTTCGGGGATGCGGCAATCCCGCCGCAAGGGCGTTGGCCGTTGCAAGGCCTGTGGACCTGGAAAGCGGGTTAATGGGGTTTCCCAGCATCTCGAGGAGTTCCCGGGCCGGCCTTCCGGCAAGCGTCCCGGCCTTGGACTCGTGAGTGCAGCTTCCCGAATGCGTCTGGGCCGTCCAGGCAATCCCGATGTTCCCGTTGTCCAGCCGCACGCTTGTGTATCCGAGCCCGATACGCACATCGGACACGGCAAGACCTTCAGAAACAGGTCTCAGGTAATCGATTATCTTCCGCTGAATTGTTTTGTCCATGACAGTCCCCGACGACAATTTGATGGCCGAACCATGGGTCCTTTCGTTTTTACATGACGTTATGATTTACTATATATAACCGACTTATGCAACATCGGAATAAGCCGTGGATGTCCAGGCAGAATCCGCCCGCCGGAAAAATAAAACGTGCGATTCATGCGGGCATTACTGGTTCGGCATCCCTGCCGAACCACGGTGAATCCGTTTCAATACGCGATTCAAAAGTTTGCGCAGCTCCCCGGACCAAAGGACGATGCTGGCCATTGCGGCGCATGTGAACCACTGGCCGAACGTCAAGGGGGCCGTGCCGAAAGCGCGGTTAAGGAAGCCGAGATGGACGACGAGCACCTGGAGGGCCACCGACAGGGCGATCGCGCCCCAGAGCCATGGATTGGCGAACATGGAATGGAACGCGCTCGAGGTTTCCGAGCGGGCGTTCAGACAGTTGAACAGCTGGGCGAAGACCAGAACCGTGAAACCGGCGGTGCGCGCATTGACGAGGTCGCGCTCACCTTCGATAAGCCCGCCGGGCAGGTACATGTCGATGGTCATCAACGACACCACGGCCATCACCGCGCCGATCCAGAGCACGCCGCCCCACATGCGCCCGTCGATCACCCGGTCGGTGAGCCTGCGCGGTTTGCGGGCCATGACGTCGTCCGTTTCCGGATCGACTCCCATCGCCAGGGCAGGGCCCGAGTCGGTGATCAGGTTGATCCACAGGATCTGCGTGGCGAGCAGGGGCAGCACCAGGGCGCCGTCGCCGTCGCTCAGGCCGATCGCGGCGGCCATCACGACGCCCAGAAAGACCGTGAGCACTTCGCCCATGTTCGAGGAGAGCAGATACCGCAGGCACTTCCGGATATTGTCGAAAATGGCGCGGCCCTCCCGTACGGCCGCGACGATCGTGGTGAAGTTGTCGTCGGAGAGGATCATTTTGGCCGCTTCCTTGGCCACCTCCGTGCCGGTGATGCCCATGGCCACGCCGATGTCGGCCGACTTCAGCGCGGGGGCATCGTTGACGCCGTCGCCGGTCATGGCCACGATTTTCCCGTCGGCCTGGAGTGCGTCGACGATTCGCAGCTTGTGCTTCGGAGCCACCCGCGCATAGACCGAGGTTTCCCGGACCGCCTCGGCGAAGGCTGCGTCGCCCATTTCATCGAGTTCAATCCCCGTAACGGCGTTGGCGCCGGGCTCCACGATTCCCAGATCCGCGGCGATACGGGCTGCCGTGCGCGGATGATCGCCGGTGATCATCACCACCCGGATGCCGGCGCGGTGAGCTTCCCGAATGGCCGGCCCGACTTCCTCGCGCGGGGGGTCGATGATTCCCACGGTGCCCGCGAACACGAGATCCTGTTCGAGTTTCTCCCCGGCCGACAGGTCCGGATCCGAACCAAGGGGCCGGTAGGCTACGGCCAATGTCCGCAGGGCGTCATCGGAAAGGCGGTCGACATCGTCCAGGATGCGTTTGCGCAGCGAATCATCGAGGGGTACGGCGGCCGTTCCGAGGCGGAGCCGTGCGCACCGGTTCAGGAGGATGTCCGGCGCACCTTTGGCGATCAGCACGATCTGGCCGTTGTGCTTGCGGTCGATGTTGAGGGTCGACATCATCTTCCGTTCGGAGGTGAAGGGGATTTCACCGATGCGCTCGAAACGCCGCTCGCGAAGCTCGTTGACGCCGAGCTTGCGTTCGGCCACCAGGAAGGCCGCTTCCGTCGGGTCGCCCTGGATTTCCCACCGGCCTTCTTCCGTCCGGCGCAGGTATGCGTTTCCTGCGAGGCTTCCACCACTCAGAACGGCGATGTTCTCGTCATACAGGGGTCCGTCTTTCAAATCGGAACCTTCGTGTTCGACTCTGCCCCGAGGTTCATAGCCCACTCCCGTGATGCGGGTGCTGCCCGAGGCGGTCATGACCCGTTCAATGGTCATCTCCGAGCGGGTCAGCGTGCCGGTCTTGTCGGAGGCGATGACCGACGCCGAACCCAGTGTTTCCACCGACGAAAGCTTCTTGACGATGGCATTGCGCTTTGCCATCCTCTGCACGCCCATGGCGAGGACGACGGACAGGATGGCGGGTAACCCCTCCGGCACGGCCGCCACGGCCAGGGACACCCCGAGCAGGAGGACACTGATGACGGCGGCGGCCGTGCGGACTTCGAAGACCAGCAGAACGGTCGCCACCACCACGGCGGCGATGATGACGATGGCAACGGCCAGCATACGGCCGATCCGGCCCACTTCTTTCTGCAGCGGTGTGGGATCTTCCTGCGTCGCCTCCAGCATTTCGGCGATCGCGCCCATCTGGGTCGCCATCCCGGTTGCGGTGACCACGGCGCGGCCGGAGCCCTGCGCGACGGCCGTTCCCTTGAAGACCATGTTGATCCGGTCCCCGAGCGCCTTCGGTTCGTTCAGGGTAACGGCGTCTTTCAGCACGGATTCGCTTTCGCCGGTCAGGGAGGCTTCCTGCACGCGCAGTGAAGCGGCCTGGACGAGGCGCGCATCGGCACCCACGGCGTCGCCTTCCCCGAGAACGATCAGGTCGCCGCGCACCAGTCCGGCGCTGGGAATCCTGAGCATCACCCCGTCCCGTATGACGGCGGAGGTCACTGCCGTCATACGGGTCAGCGCCGCGACCGCCTTCTCCGCCTTGCTTTCCTGCATGTAGCCAAGAAAACCGTTCAGCACGACGATCAGGGCGATAACGACCGCATCGACCGGGAAGCCGGACCGTCCCTCGATTACCCAGGCGGTAAGCGAAATGACGATGGCGATCAGGAGCAGGTAAATCAGGGGATCCTGGAACTGGGTCAGGAAACGCTTCCATGCCGGCATCCGGGTCGCCGTGCGAAGCTCGTTCGGACCGTCTTTTGAACGTCTCCGGGCGGCCTCCTTCGAGGCAAGTCCATTTTCCAGGTCCGTTCCAAGAGCCTCTGCCACCGTGCCGACGTCCATGACGGACGGATCGTTCAGTTGGATAGTCTGGGGCATGTTTCAATCTCGCTGCTGTTTGATTTTTTCATATGGCACTTTCGTGTTTGCGCGTTTCGGTTCAGGCCGGGCGCTTTTTTGGTTATTCCAGGGATCGCCGGCGAGGAATCGTCTCTCGGAATACGGCCCGGGAGGGAAATTCATGCGTTTCGCCGTTTGCTTTGAATTTATACAAAACCTCCCGTCCTGTCTACAATATTCGGCAGTGAGGAATCCGGCCGCGTCCGTAATCCTCCCCGGCCGGACCAAAAAAAACTTTTTATCTCCCTTTAATCGTGCTATAGACACCGCACCTGGAGGTGTAGGTGCATGGCGCTTCAATATTCCGATCCTCAGGTTTTTTTGTTTCTGAGTCAGATCCTGGGGAAGCGGGTTTTAAACCGGCGGAACAAAAAGATCGGGAAGGTCATGGACCTGGTCGTCGGTCTGGTTGAGCCCTATCCCATCGTCACGGAAGTGCTCCTTTCTCCCGCGGGTTCGAGGGAGAATTACTGCGTTCCCTGGAGCAGGGTCCTGGAAATGGACCGGGTGCTCAGGGTGGACGATTTTTCACCCGAAGAATGCCGCAGACCGGAAAACCGGGAGGGAGAAATCTTTCTCAAGGATACGCTGCTGGACAAGCAGGTTGTCGATACGAACGGCGCCAAGGTGAGAAGGGTCAATGATCTGCAGTTTCTGAAGGCCCACAACCTGCTGCACCTGGTTCACGTCGATGTCGGGTTCCGGGGACTGATGCGGAGAGCCGGCCTGGTAAAACCCATGGACGTGTTTCTGCAAGGGCTCATGGACTACACGCTGGCGGATCAGTTCATCGCCTGGAAATATATTCAGCCCTTGTCTTCGCCGGACCTGCTCAAACTGAAGATCGCCCAGGACAGGCTGTCCCAGATACATCCGGCCGATCTCGCTGATATCATCGAAGACCTCGACATTCACCAACGGGCGGCGGTGTTCCAGTCCCTGGATATCGAAACGGCGGCGGAGACCCTGGAAGAAACGGATCCGAAGATTCAGGTCAGCCTGATCAAGGAACTGAAACCCGAAGATGCATCCGACATCATCGAGGAAATGTCCCTGAACGAAGCGGCGGACCTGCTGGCGGATCTTCCGAAGCACCAGGCGGAGGGGATCCTGAGCGAAATGGAGCAGGACATCGCCGAGGACGTAAAGGAATTGCTGGCCCTTCCCGAAGAGAAAGCCGGCGGATTGATGACGACGGCGTTCCTGAGTTATCCTCCGACCCTGACCGTGGGCGAGGCCCTGGAGAATATCCGCCGTGAAGCGGAGGACATGGATTTTGCCTACTATGTCTATGTCATCGATGCGGACGAGCATCTCCTGGGAATGATGAGCTTGCGGGAACTCCTGGTTTCACCTCCGGAAGGCAAGCTGGAAGATTTCATGGATACGCGCATCGTATCCGTGAACATCGAGGAAGACGAGAAAGAAATCGCGAACATGTTCGCAAAATACGGGGTTATGGCCATCCCGGTTGTCGATGACGACGAACGGATGATGGGGGTGATCATTTTTCGTAACATACTGGAGATTATCGCTCCGCACCTGGGGAAATAGGCGAGATGAACGAAGAGGGAGACATACGCGGCCATGGCGAAGCGATTTTTCACGCGCATTCGGGGAAGAGTCTCCGGTGTTTTCCAGAAGCGGTTCTGGGTCACCCTTTCGGTCTTCTTCGCCCTTGTCGGTCCCGGGATCATCACGTCCAACGTCGACAATGACGCCGGCGGCATTACCACCTATTCTCTCGCGGGTTCCGAGTACGGTTTGTCCCTCCTGTGGATTCTGGTTCCCGTCACCTTCGCCCTGATCATCATCCAGGAAATGTGTGCCCGGATGGGCGTCGTCACCGGCAAAGGTCTTTCGGACCTGATCCGGGAGCGGTTCGGTGCGAAAATCACCTTCTACCTGATGATCATTCTCTTCTTGACCAACCTGGGGAACACCATTTCCGAGTTTGCCGGGGTCGCGGCGAGCCTGGAGATATTCGGCATCAGCAAATACATCTCCGTGCCGATCGCGGCGGTCTTCGTCTGGTGGCTGGTCATCAAGTGGAATTACAAATCCGTGGAGAAGGTCTTTCTGGTCGCCTGCCTCTTCTATCTGTCCTACATTGTTTCCGGAGTCATGGGCGATCCGGACTGGGGCGAAATCGGAACGGCGTTCGTCCAGCCGGATCTCCGGTTCGACGCCGCCTATCTGACCATGGCGATCGGAATCATCGGCACCACCATCGCTCCCTGGATGCAGTTTTACCTGCAGTCCTCCGTGGTGGATAAAGGAGTCCGCACCGCCGATTACCGTTACATCAGGATGGACGTCATCGTCGGCTCGTTCATGGTCAACGTCGTGGCGTTTTTCATCATCATGCTGTGCGCCGTGACCCTGTTCCAGAACGGGATACAGATCGAAACGGCCAAGGACGCGGCCCTGGCGCTGGAACCCATGGCCGGAAAGTACTGCTCGCTGCTGTTTGCCTTCGGCCTCCTGAACGCGTCACTCTTCGCCGCTTCCATTCTCCCCCTGTCCACGGCCTATACCATCTGTGAAGCCTTCGGCTGGGAATCGAGCCTTGATCACAAGTTTGTCGAAGCGCCCCAGTTTTACGGCCTCTATTCCCTGACGGTTTTTCTGGGTGCGGGGATCATTCTCTTCCCGAACTTTCCCCTGATCTGGATCATGTATTATACCCAGGTTCTGAACGGGCTTCTTCTGCCCGTCGTTCTTGTCTTCATGCTCCTTCTGGTCAACGACCGGCGTCTCATGGGGCAGTACGCGAACGGATGGACGATGAACGTCCTGTCCTGGGTTACCGTGTCGGCGCTGGTGATTCTGTCCTTGTCGATGGTTGTTTCCCTGATTCAGGCAGGTTGATCCTGGATTCCGGAGATTTCCGGTAGAGAAGAAGGGTCCGCCCGAGAATCTGCGTGATTTCCGCATTCAGGTTTCCCGCGAGTTGTTCAGCCGCCTCCTGTCTTTCCAGGAGGCAACTTTCCAGAAGCTTGACCTTGATCAGTTCGTGATGGCTCAAGGCGGCGTCGGTTTCCCGGAGGAGGGTTCCGGTGATCTCGCTTTTCCCGATTGTGACCACGGGCTTGAGATCATGTCCCAGGCTCCGCAGGTATCTTTTCTGTTTTCCCGTCAGCATGGCGTTTCCTCTTCAGTTTCAGTTTTCCGGCATCATTTCAGAAGATCGAAGAGCCTGGACCACCTGACCCCGAACGCTTCCCTGTCCCAGGACCAGTAGATGATGAAGGCCTTGCCCATGACATCCTTCAGATCGACGACACCCCAGAAACGGCTGTCGTAACTCTGATCCCGGTTGTCGCCCATGACGAAAATGGCGTTGGGCGGGACCGTGACGGGCGGCAGATTGTCCCGGGGCTGAAGGGAGCCGGGGATGATGTACTGGTCGACGTAAACGCCGTACCGGTCGTTATAGGGTTTCCCGTTCAGGTAGATTTGCTTGTTTTTGATTTCAATCGTGTCTCCGCTGACACCGATGACGCGCTTGATGAAATCTTTCGAGCGGTCCTGGGGGTAGATGAACACGACGATATCGTCCCGTTTCGGATCGCCGACCGGAATGATCGTATTTCTCAGGAAAGGCACTTTGACGCCGTAGATGAATTTGTTGACCAGAATGTGATCTCCGATCTGCAGCGTGGGTTTCATGGAGCCCGAGGGAATTTTAAAGGCCTGAACGATGAAGGTCCGGATGAACATGGCGATCAGGATCGCGATAATGATGGCTTCCGCGTATTCCTGGAATTTCGATTTTTGTTTTGCCTTTTGGATCATATGCTTATTCCTTAATCATAGGAGGATAAAAGAGTGAAACAAACCAGTACGGTGGCCACGGAGCCTTTCCAGAAAAGGCCCGAGATTCGCCCGAGCAAGACTCCGAAAGAGGTCCTGTAGGAAGGTTTCAATTTCGCTTCCTGGACCGTGAGGTCACAGATCATGCCCGCCATGCCCCCCAGAAAAAAACCGCCCACCAGCCCCAGAATAAGGAAGGAAGGGGTCAGCAGGAGCGCGAAAATACAGGAGCCCCCAAAGGATACCATGATGGCTTGACGGGAAGGAGCGACTCGGGAACCTTCCTTCATGGCAAAGAAGACGTCGGCGGTTTCAACCGCCACGGCGATCAGACTCAGGGCCAGGACGGCTTTCCAGCCGATTTTGTCGAATCCCGTCAGGATCGAGTAAATCAGGACGGCCGCGACAATGAGCACCATCCCGGGGAGGCCGTGGATGCACACGAAGATCCCAAGGAATAAAATCACGATAAAAAGGGTCAGGCCGAAAGCGTCCAAAGGATACAATTTACTTCTTCCTGGTGATTGCCGAGGGTTTGATCTTTTCAAAAAGCAGGACGATCGGACTGGCGATAAACACCGTCGAATAAACGCCTGCCACCGTGCCGATCAGCATCGTCAGCGCAAAGTTGTGGATCACGGATCCTCCGAAGAAAAAGAGCACGAGCAGGACCAAAAGGACGGTGAGGGAGGTCAGGATCGTTCTGCTGAGCGTTTGATTGACACTCAAATTGATGATGTCCCGGAGTTCCATCCGGATATTCTTGCGTGCATTTTCCCTGATCCGGTCGAAAATGACGATGGTGTCGTTGATCGAGAAACCGATGATGGTCAAAAAGGCAGCCACGATATTCAAGTCGAATTCCTTGTTCAACAGGCAAAAAATGGATGCCGTCACCAGGACATCGTGCACCAGGGCGATGATGCCGCCCAAGGCGTAACGGAACTCAAACCGGAATCCCACATAGATCAGGATTCCCATCCAGGAGAAGAATATAGCCAGGAGGGCTTTGCGGGTCAGGTCCTTTCCGACCTTGGGCCCCACGACCTCGACCCTCTGGACATCAAAACTTCCCGCCGGGAAAGTGGAGGACAGGGATGTCTCGATTTTTGCGGCCAGGCCCTTCAGGTCGGCTTTGCTTTCGGGGGTCCGCACGACGACTTCCTGGCTTCCGTAACGCTGGATGATGCTGCCTTCGAGACCGATCATTTCGAAGGCGTCTCTGATTTTACTGATTTGAGGATCCTGTTTGAATTTGATCTGGACCAGGGAACCTCCGGCGAAATCGATCCCGTAATTGGGCCCTCCATGCCAGAAGACGGCGGCGATGCCGATGATGATGACGGCCAGTGAAACGGCTCCCGCGGCTTTCATCCAGCGTACAAAGTCGATCTGGGTATTTTGTTTGACGATTTCCATGTATGGCATGAGATCTTTCCCCTTGTCTTGGTTTAGATGCTGATGGTCGTGATTTTACGATTCCATATGAAGTAGTCGTAGATGATCCGCGTGACAAAGACGGCTGTGAACAAACTGGCCACAATTCCTATTGTGAGCGTCACGGCGAAACCCTTTACCGGTCCCGTTCCGAATCCGAACATGAATAGGGCCGCCACCAGGGTGGTTACATTGGAGTCGAAGATCGTCAGGAATGCCTTCGCGTAGCCGGATTCGATTGCCGCCCGCGGAGTTTTTCCCAGCCGCAGTTCCTCCCGGATCCGCTCGAAGATGAGCACGTTCGCATCGACGGCCATCCCGATGGTCAGGACGATACCGGCAATACCGGGGAGGGTGAGGGTTGCGCCGAACATGACCATGGCGCCCAAAAGCAGAACGAGGTTCATGGCCAAGGCGAGATCGGCGATCAAACCGGATGCCCGGTAATAAAAGGCCATGAAAATGAAAACCAGGATACCCGCAATGATACAGGACCAGGTCCCCTGGGTGATCGAATCCTGACCGAGGGACGGCCCCACGGTCCTTTCCTCGAGGACGTTGACCGGGGCCGGCAAGGCGCCCGCCCGCAGCACAATCGCCAGGTCCCGTGCCTCTTCCATGGTGAACGCGCCGGTAATCTGGGCCTGTCCGCCGGAGATGCGCTCCTGGATCACCGGGGCGGAGTAAACGTTTCCGTCCAGGACGATGGCGAGACGTTTCTTGACATTTTCTCCCGTAATACGGTCGAAATCTTCCGCGCCCTGAGTGTTGAACTTGATCGCCACGTGAGGTTCGCCGAAGCGGTCGCTGATCTGGACCTTGGCGCTTTCCAGGGAATCGCCCGTGAGGAGGGTCTTGCTTTTCAGCAGATAGGGCACCGATGCCTGGCGGCCTGTTTCCCGATCCAGATGCAGGCCATAAACGATCTGATCGCCTTCCGGAATGTTTCCCCTCAGGGCGTCTTCCAGGCTGTGTTCGTCATCGACCAGCTTGAATTCAAGGAGAGCCGTTTTCCCGATCAGGTTCTTGGCCCGTGCCGTATCCTTGATTCCCGGCAACTGGATGAGAATGCGATCCTCTCCCTGGGGAATGATTTCCGGTTCGGAGATGCCGAACTGGTCCACCCGGTTACGAATCGTTTCCAGGGATTGCTCTACCGCCAGTTTTTTGATTTCCGCGGCCCGGTCCTTCCTCATCTTCAAATAGACTTTTTCCCGTCCTTCCATGGTTTCGGACGAAGCGATCTCCAGGTCGGGAAAATTATTCTTCAGGGTTTTTTCAAAAGGATCCCTTCCCGCCGGATCCGTCAGTTCAAGTGAAATCATTCCGTCGGCGGTGCGTTCGACATTGCGGAAACGGACCTTCTTCTGCATCAACGCTTCTTTCAGGTTGTTGGACATCCTTTCCAGGGTCGATTCGACCGCTTTTTGGGCGTCCACCTCCAGAACGAGATGCATTCCCCCCTGGAGATCAAGCCCCAGATGAATCTTGTCCTTGGGAAGTTTTTTGGTCCAGAAATCCGGGAGTTCGGGTACGACGGTCGGAGTCAGATAGAAGAGGGCTACCAGGAAGATCAACAAGGTAAAGGCCGCCCTGAACTGGATGCTTTTGAACATGATTAACCTCGTGGAATAGGATTTTATGATGCCTTTTGAAGGACTTCGGCGATAAAAGCCCGGGACACCTTGATTCTGACCTTGTCGGCGATTTCCAGGGTGATGACGTTATCCGTGATCGCCACAATCTTGCCGTGAATGCCGCCGGAGGTGACGACGGTGTCACCATGGGTGAGATTTTCAAGCATCTGCTTGAGTTCTTTCTGTTTTTTCTGCTGAGGGCGAATCAAGAGAAAGTAAAAAATACCGAACAGGACGACCATCATGATCAAGAAACTGATGTCCCCCCCTACCGGAGAACCGTTTCCTCCGCCACCCATTGCGTAGACGATGTCAGTCAAATCTTTTTCCTCCTTTTTTATGTCACAGCCGTAAAAAGTCCGTTTTTCCCCACCTGTCAGGAGACTGTGCCGCAATGTCATTCTGAGCCGCCAGGCGAAGAATCTATATTTTTAACATCATGAAATTATTAGATTCTTCACTTCGTTCAGAATGACATCAAACGTAAATCAGGTATGACGACACCGCCTCCGGGGGGAGGGAATTCTCAACTTTTTACGAGGCCATCAATCACGATCTTCAACAATCCCGCCATGTCTTCAGGGCGCATTGTCTTCCGCAGAATCGCCTTCCGCCGCCGCTTTCAGGAAACCTTTCTTGAAACGGTCGAACTCACCCTTTTGGATGGATATGCGAATATCCTCCATGAGGCGCAGATAAAACCGTACATTGTGAATCGTGTTCAAAATCATCGCCAGGATTTCCCTGGAAATGAAAAGGTGCCTCAAGTAGGCCCTCGAAAAATTCCTGCAGGTATAACAATCGCATGTATCGTCGATCGGCGACGGGTCATCCCGGTAACGGGCGTTTTTTATAACAACCTTTTCTTCTTTTGTAAATAATAATCCGTTCCTGGCGCACCGGGTCGGCATGACGCAGTCGAACATGTCGATGCCGCAATCGACGCAGCGCACGATATCTTCGGGTGTTCCGACGCCCATCACGTAACGGGGATGGTGCACCGGCAGACGGGGGGCCATCTCGTGGACGATTTCCATCATCGTTTCCTTCGGTTCCCCGACGCTCAATCCGCCCAGGGCGTAGCCGTCGAAGCCGATTTCCGTAATCTGTTCGAGAGCTTCCCTTCTTAAATCGAGGTGGGTTCCACCCTGAACGATGCCGAAAAGGGCCTGGTCGGGACGTGTCCTGGCCGTCCGGCAGCGCTTCGCCCAGCCCACGGTCATGTCCAGCGAAATCCTGGCCTGGTCATAGGTGGCCGGGTAGGGGGTGCATTCGTCGAAGGCCATGATGATGTCGGCTCCCAGATCTTCCTGGATGCCGATGGCCACCTCCGGGGAAATGAAGTGTTTCGACCCGTCGATATGGGATTGAAAAAGGACGCCGTCCGGGGTGATTTTTCTCAGGGCGCCCAGGCTGAAAACCTGGAATCCCCCGCTGTCGGTGAGAATCGACCCGTTCCAGTTCATGAAACGGTGCAGGCCGCCGAACCGCTTGACCAGTTCCCGTCCGGGTCTCAGGTACAGGTGGTAGGTGTTTCCCAGGATCAGGCCCGCCCCGGCCTCCTGGAGCATGGCGGGCGTCAGGGCCTTGACCGTTCCCTGGGTTCCCACGGGCATGAAGACCGGCGTGGGGACAATGCCGTGAGGCGTTTCCAGAAGCCCCGTCCTCGCTTCCCCGCCCGCCTGTTTTCCTGTCGCGGTAAAAGTCAGGCCCGGCAAGTCCATCCTCCCGTTATATCGATCGATGTCGTCATCATGATATGAACATGCAGTCTCCGTAACTGTAGAAACGGTACCGCTCCCGTACGGCTTCCGCATAGGCTTCCCGGATCAGTTCCATTCCCCCGAAGGCCGATGTCAGGAGGTAAAGGGAAGACCTGGGCAGATGAAAATTCGTCAGGAGGGCGTTTACTCTTTTAAAGCGGTATCCCGGATAAATGAATAATTTCGTGAAACCGGAGGCTGCCTTGATCCGGCCGTTCTCGTCGGCAGTCGATTCCAGAACCCGCGTCGATGTCGTGCCGACGGCGATGACTCTTTTTGCTTCCGAAATGAGGGCCGCCGTCTCGGGAGAGATTTCGTAAAATTCCTCCTCCATGGCGTGATCCTCGACATTTTCCGCTTCGACGGGAAGGAATGTGCCGTACCCGACATGAAGCGTCACCCTGGCGATGGGGATACCCGACGCCTCCAGTTGTTTCAGGATGTCCGGCGTGAAATGGAGACCGGCGGTCGGGGCCGCCACCGACCCCGGGCTGCGGGCGTAGACGGTCTGATACCGTTCCCTGTCCTGTTCGTGCCGGGATACGCCGTCCTTCCGGTTGATGTAAGGCGGAAGGGGAACGGTGCCGTAACGCTCCAGAAAGGTCTCAAAGGGCAGATCGGTTTGGAACTCGATGAGCCATTTTTTCTCCGATACGCGATCGAGTACCCGGCCCCGGCCGGATTCATTGAAAAACAGGAGGGTGCCGGGACGAACCCGCTTCCCCGGCCGGAGCAGCGCTTCCCATGTCGGCCGACAGGGATTGTAGCCCTCCTTTTGCGTCAGAAGGAGAACTTCAATGACCGCACCCGTTTCCTTTTTCCCGCGGAGCCGGGCCGGAATGACCTTCGAATCGTTCAGGACGAGGGTATCCCCCTTCCTGAGAAAATCCGGGAAGTTGAAGAAATGCCGGTGGAAGAGGGCGCCCCCGCTTTTCTCCAGGACCATCATGCGCGATTGATCCCTCTCGATGGAGGGTTCCTGGGCGATGAGTTCGGGGGGCAGATGATAATCGAAATCGGAAAGTTTCATTTACTTGATGACCGAAGGCTGGTTGTGGCCGGGCATGAATCAGATCCTGCCGAAAAAGACCAGGATGAGGCCCGAAATGACGGCTGCCAGGCCCATAAGGCGCAGGACGCGGTCCGGTATATCCGTGAGCTTCATCAGGAATGACTTGATCTTGTCGGGAAAGGCGAAATAAGGCAACCCCTCCAGGATCAGAACCATTCCCATGACGCACAGGAAAAATTTCATTCAGTCTTCCCTTCCTTTTCCTTTGACTTTGCTTCGTTCCAAAGGCGATTCATTTCTTCGGGAGAGGTTTCTAACAATGTTTCATGACGATTTGCAAGGGTCTTTTCGATATAGCCAAAACGTCTTTCAAACTTATTGGTGGTTTTCCGAAGGGATTGCTCGGCATCGATCCCGGTAAAACGGCAGAGGTTCACAATGGAAAAAAGCAGATCGCCGATTTCCTCCTCGATGCACTCCTTCTCTCCCCCGTCAACGGCCTCTTTCATCTCCTTTATTTCCTCGTCGATCTTTTCCAGGACGCCGCTTGCCGTTTCCCAGTCGAATCCAACCCGGGCGGCCCGGTCCGAAATCTTCTGCGCCTTTGCCAGGGCCGGCATGGAAAGGGGATATTTCCCCAGATAACCTTCCTTCCGGACCGGTTTTTTCTCGACGTGCTCCTTGATGTAGGCCCAGTTGTTTTTGATTTCCTCGACGTCCTTCACGGCGGTGTCGTCAAACACGTGCGGATGCCGGCGGATCATCTTTTCGGATACGGCGGTGATCAGGTCGCTGAGGGTGAATTCATCCCTTTCTTCGGACAGGACGGTGAGAAACAGGATCTGAAACAGGAGATCCCCCAGTTCTTCCTTGAGGTGATCCGCCTTGCCGCCGTTGACGGCATCGATGACCTCCCAGGCTTCCTCGATCAGGTAGTGCCCGATGTCTCCCTTTGCCTGCTTTCTGTCCCAGAGGCAGCCCTCCGGTCCCCGGAGTGTGCGGATAATGGTAAGGAGATCGGTTATTTCGCCGCTTAAAGGCGGAATTTTTGCGTTCATGTCGTACACACCTTGCCTTGGGTGGTGAAGGGTCCCTTTTCACTTCCAGGCCATCCATCCGCCAAGATCCGTAAAAAGTCATAAAAACCGATTTTTTATACGTAATTCGGGCGCATTTGTACCACATCCCCGAGGAGATCACAATAAAAGCTTTGAAAGGAAAGGACCAAATAATTATTGACAAAAAGTGGTCTATGGGATAGGTGAGGCTGTTTATTTTCAGAATAGACTAGGCGGAAAATAACAGAAATAAAAAAAACATGAATAACTGAAGGAGGATCTTATGAGTCAGAACGTAACCGTTCCCATGGAAGGAAAAGTAGTCAAGATCAATGTGAATGTCGGTGATAAAGTGGCAGAAGACGACGAAGTCATCATCATGGAAGCCATGAAGATGGAAATGCCCGTAACGTCGCCCGCATCAGGCGTGGTAAAGGAGATCAAGGTCGCTGTCGGTCAGACTTTCGCCGCGGACTCGGTATTGATGGTTTTAGAGTAGGCATATTATAAAGACGATTATCGAGAAGGAGAGAGACATGAATTTCGCATTGACTGAAGAACTGGAAATGCTGCGCTCGATGGCCAGGGATTTCGCAGCGGAGAAGATAGCACCTTTTGCCGACAAATGGGACGAAGAGCACTATTTCCCCTACGAAGAAGTCGTGAAGCCCATGGGCGAGTTAGGCTTTTTCGGAACGGTTATTCCCGAGGAATACGGCGGAAACAACATGGGCTGGCTGGCGGCGATGATCCTTACCGAAGAGATCGCGCGTGCGTCGAGTTCCCTGCGTGTTCAGATCAACATGCAGGCCCTGGGCTGCGCCTTCACCATTTTTCGTTACGGAACGGAAGCGGCCAAGAAAAAGTACATTGAAAAGCTCGTTACCGCGGAGTATCTCGGCGGATTCGGTATCACCGAAGCCAACGCGGGTTCCGACGTCATGGGTATAAAGTCCGTCGCCGAGGATAAAGGCGATCACTGGCTCATCAACGGCACCAAGACGTGGATCTCCAACGCGGCGACGGCCGACTGCCTGATTTACTATGCCTACACGGACCGCTCCAAGGGCAACAAGGGTCTTTCCGCATTCGTCGTCGATATGAAGAATAACCCCGGCATATCCGTGACGGAACTGGACAAACTGGGCAGCCGTTCGTCACCTACCGGTGAAATCTTCATGGAGAATGTGAAGGTCCCGAAGGAAAACCTGCTGGGCAACCTCGGTGACGGCGCCAAGATCGTCTTCGGTTCCCTGAACGGGACGCGGTGTTCCGCGGCGGCCGGCGGCGTCGGCCTGGCCCAGGCCTGCCTGGACATTGCCATTCAGTACGCCAACGAAAGAGAGCAGTTCGGCCAGAAGATCGGCAATTTCCAGATGATCCAGGACATGATCGCGCAGATGGCCTGCGAGATCGAGGCGGCGAGACTGATCGTCTACAAGGCGGCTTGTCAGAAGGATGAGGGCAACCTGAACAATACGCTGGAAGTCGCCCAGGCAAAGTACCTGGCAGGCGAAGTCGCCACCAAGTGCAGCAATTACGCGATGAGAATTCTCGGCGCCTACGGTTACTCGACCGAGTACCCCGTTGCCCGTTACTATCGCGATGCCCCGACCTACTCCATGGTCGAGGGTTCGGCGAATGTCTGCAAGTGGATCGTTTCCCTGGATGCCCTGGGAGTCAGAAAGGCCAACAAGTAACAGTGCGTCTGTAAGAGAATGTAAGGATGACTGCCCTGGTTTTCATTTTGAAGGAAGGCCAGGGCAGTCAGGTGTTTTGCGTTGCGGCTTCTCCTTGTGTGAGGGCCGGACAACCCGGTTGAATGCGGGGTTGGTCAGTTCAAGAAAAAAATGGATGGTTTGCTGCGATCCCCTGCATAGGGACGTAGACTAAGGAGGAAGGACGTTAAACATATGAGACCGTACTTTGAAAAAATGAATGATCTGGGGAAGGCGCTGACCGACGCCCAGATCGAGCAGATGAAAGAAAGCAAGGCGGAGATCGATGCGGTTGTCGCGGATCTCGAAAAAGAAATTGAACGGGTTAAGAACGCGGGCATGCCCGCGGCGAAAATCAGGGACCGCGGCCAGATGACGGTCTGGGACCGGATCGAATACATCGTCGATCCCGGAACCTTCTGCCCCCTTCACACCCTTTACAACCCCATGGATAACGAAGAGGGGATGACCGGCGTCATCGACGGTCTGGCGCGTATCAGCGGAAAATGGTGCGTCCTGATCGGATTCGACAACAAGGTCATGGCCGGTGCCTGGATTGCCGGGCAGGCGGAAAACATTCTGCGCGTGACCGATATCGCCAAGAACCTGAATATCCCCCTGGTGTGGCTGGTCAACTGTTCGGGCGTCAAGCTGCCGGAGCAGGAAAAGGTCTACGCCAACCGCCGTGGCAGCGGGACCTGTTTCTTCCGTCATGCGGAACTGGAGAAAATGGGCATTCCCGTTCTGGCCGGCATCTACGGGACCAACCCCGCAGGCGGCGGCTACCAGGGCATCAGCCCCACGATTCTTCTGGCCCATAAAGACTGCAATATCGCCGTCGGCGGCGGTGGAATCGTCAGCGGCATGTCCCCGAAGGGTTTCTTCGATGAGGCGACGGCCGAGGAACTGATCGATGCGACGCGTCACTACAAGGAAGTGCCCCCCGGAAGCGTAGGAATTCACTACGACGAGACGGGCTTCTTCCGCGCCGTTTACGAGAAGGAAACGGAAGTCCTCGATGCCCTGAAGGAATACATGGCGGGCGTTCCGGCCTACAATCCGAAGTTCTTCCGGGTCGCGAATCCGGCGGAACCGAAGTTCGACCAGAAGGATCTCTCCTATATCGTTCCCTTCAACCAGAAGGCGATTTACAAGTTCGAGGAGATTCTGGCGCGTCTGTCCGATAATTCCGAGCACATGGAATTCCGGCCCAGCTACGGTCCGGAAGTCTATACCGGACTGATCAAGGTGGACGGCTTCCTGATGGGCGCCATCGCCAACCGTCAGGGGTTCCTGGGCGCCACTTATCCGGAGTACACCAACGAGTACTTCGGCATCGGCGGCAAGCTCTATCGCCAGGGCCTGATCAAGCTGAACGAATTCGTTACCCAGTGTGGTCGTGACCGTATCCCGATTCTCTGGTTCCAGGATACGTCGGGAATCGATGTCGGCGACATCGCCGAAAAGGCGGAGCTCCTGGGATTGGGGCAGTCGCTGATCTACTCGATCGAGCAGACGGGCGTTCCGATGATGCTGGTTGTCCTCCGCAAAGGTACTGCGGCGGCCCACTACATCATGGGCGGTCCCACGGCCAATAACCACTGCGTCTTTTCGCTGGGCACGCCGACGACGGAAATCTACGTCATGCACGGCGAGACGGCGGCGGCGGCCTCCTACGCGCGGCGCCTCGTGAAGGAAAAGGATTCCGGCAGGGATCTGAAACCGATTATCGATAAGATGAACGAGATGGTTCAGGATTACTATCGGAAATCCCGTCCCGTTTACTGTGCGGAAACGGGCTTCGTCGACGAAGTCGTGAAGTACGAAGATATCCGGAAGTACATGGTGGCCTTCGTCAATTCGGCCTACCAGAATCCGCGGTCGATCTGCCCCCAGCATCACATGATGCTGCCGAGACTGATCGAGTCCCAGGTGGTCAAGGGAAAGCCCCGTCCGCCGAAGGAAGCGAAATAATTTCGACAATCGTCTGTAAAAAAACAACCCAGGGGATCGATCCCCTGGGTTGTTTTCATTTTGACGCCTGTACTCCCGGCGGAAGAATCATGAACGCAACGTGGCGGTCAAGCGCAACGGGTTGTCCAGCAGGTCCAGGGCTGTCAGGATGCCGTTGCACACCACGTCGGCGGCTGCCAGCGCCGCTGCGGCGCTTCCTTCGCTTCCGATGACCGCGATGCCCATGGCCGCTTCCCGCAGCATGAGCCGGTCATTGCGTCCGTTGCCGATGCAGACCGTCTGTTCAGGACCCAGTTCCCTTACAAAATCGCGTTTCAGACGATCCTGACCGTCCCTGGGGAGCACGATCACCCGGCACGGCAGATGCTTCAGGCGGGATTCGACGGTGCCGAACGTATCGGCCGTGACTACGTGGATTTTCAGGAGGCCGCTCAGTTTTGCAAGGCGTTCGGCGACGCCGCCGATCAGCTCTCCGTCACAGGCAAGGGTTCCGTTATAGTCGAGGACCAGGTGCGCCAGAAGGATTTCCTTGTGGCCGGGGATGTCGAGTGCGAGCATCGTTATTTCTTCTCCTGTGAAAATTCAATCGATAGTCCTGTAAAAAGTCGAAAATTCCCTCGTATCAACCGTTCTTCAAACGACGGGCGATGTCCCATGCTTTGATTTGGTCTGCCACGCACGGAGGGACCAGATGTTCCCAGGGCCGGCCGAGAAGGATGGCCGACCGGATGTCGGAGGCGCTGATCCCCTTCTGTTCCGGGCATACTTCCCACAGCACGTGGGTTTTCAGACCGAGGCCGACAAAGGTATCCCTTTTCTTTCTTCCCCAGTCGTCGTAGATGGAGACGAAAAACACGGCCTCCCTTGGTATATAGTCGAAATAGAGTTCCGGCAGGTTGATCGGGAAGGGGACCACGGAAAAATCCAGGCAGGTCAATCCCGATTCGAGCAGCGCCCTCTTGACCAGGACGTAGCGTTCGAAATAGTTCAGTGGGTTGGCTTCCCGGCTGCTCCGGGTTCGATCCGTATCGTCTTCCCGCGTCAGAGACGGATCCGGATTCGTAATGCCGACGATCAGGTGCCGGCAAAGGGCCTTGCCTGCAAGGAGGTATTTCAGATGGTCGTTGTGGAGGATCTGAAAACGTCCGTGAATGAATCCCAGCTCATAAAGCGGTTCTTTTTCGGGGCGAGTCTGTGCCATGCGGAAGATCCCCGGTGTTTTTCAATCGAGGGTAAATTGCCGGTAATGGCCGGGCCAGAAGGCCTGGTCGACGTCCGTGTCCATGATGCCCATGAGCTTGATCCGGTCGAGATGGTTCAGGATAAGCGACATGAGTTCCGTGTTGCGCACGAGGCCGAGGGCTCCGGCGGCCGCGCTGACTTCATCGAATCGGACGACGGCATCCCTTCTGATGCCTTCCCCGCACATGACCAGGGGAACCGTTTCGCCCGAGTGCACCAGGGGACCGCTGCTCGGGGTGGAATGGTCGGACGTGACGACGGCCAGGATGTCGGGATGATTCAGGAAGCCGTCGATTTTCCTGGAGAGAGCCCGGTCCAGGGCTTCGATCACCTGTTTCTTCGCCGGGGGATTTTTCGTATGCGCCGCTTCATCGGGAGCTTTCGTGTGGATATGGATGAAGTCGTGGCTTGCAAGGGCCGCCTCGGCCATGGTAAGCCTTTCCGCCAGATCGCATTCGGGATCGTCCGAATCGGACACCTTCATGAAATCCAGACCCAGGCAGGTGCTCAATCCTGCGAAGACGACACCCGAAGCAATCGACAGGCCCTTCAAGCCGAAGCGTTCGGAAAAGGGGGAGATTTTTTTCAGCCGTCCTGCCCGCTGGGTGACGAGACCGTTTATGGGCGGGAGATTCGCTTCGCACCGGGTCCGGTTGAGGGGATGGGCATCCAGGATCTCATGACTCCGAATCAGGTAGGATTTCAGGGCCTTGGCGGTCCTGACGGCGGCGGTGTCCCCGGCATGCGTCTCCCAGGGCATCAGTTCCATGACGGGGACACAATCGCGCATGGGGTTCGTGTCGGTGATGAAAGGGCTGACGTCTCCCCTCATGACGAGGACTCCGAAAAGTCCCTTGATGGGATGAAATGTCAGGTCGATATCCTCCCACCTGAAATGGGCGATGAGGGGGATCAGCTCCCTGATTTCCCCGGCGGTTGCCGGAGGGGTGTTCCGGCGCAGAAAGAGCCGTCCATCGTTGATTTCCACAGAAGAAAAATGAACGAGAAGGGCCACGTCCTTTTCGGAGAGATGAACACCTGCCCCCAATGCCTCGAGAGCGCCACGGCCCGGAAAATCGGCTTGGTCATAGCCGAAGAGGGCGAAATGGGCGTTTTCGCTGGGCAGGGCCAGTCCTACCCGTGCGGCGTGATAAAGGCCGTTCGCCCCGGCGGCGGCCATCCTGTCCAATGCGGGGGTAAAAGCGGCCTGTAGGGGTGTCTGGTGGTTAAAGTCTGAATAAGAGCGGTCACCCAACCCGTCGAGGATGATCAGAACGCATTTTTTCATCATCAGCCTTTCACATCCTATGAAAAAACGAAGATATCCGAACCTGGCCGCGGAAAGCGTATTCCTCTTATTAATAACGATAGGAAAGGTATTCTCTTAAACGATTTGCCATACTAGCTCAAGGTGCATAATATCACAACATGATTTTAGATCTGCATACCCATACAACCTGTTCGTCCTGCAGCGGATTGAGCCTCGACGAGATTCTAGGAAACGCCCGGCGAAAGGGGCTTGACGGTGTCTGCATCACGGATCATAACTCGATGGCGGTCCGTGCCGGCATCCGGGAAGGTTTGCAGCCCGACGGCTTATGCATCCTTTTCGGCATGGAATACGACACGCCGGAAGGGGATTTCCTGATTTTCGGCCCCTTCGATGACCTGAAAAACGGCATGAACGCGCGCCGGTTGCTCGGCATCGTGAACGAGCGAGATGGTGTCGCCGTGGCGGCGCATCCGTTCCGGGAGGGTCGCATGCTCGATCGATCCCTGATCGAACAGGGACTATGCCGCATTGTCGAAAGCTTGAACGGCAGGAACCGGCGCCAGGAAAATGACCGGGTGCAGAAACTGGTCGAAGAATACAACCTCGTCCAGTGCGGGGGAAGCGATGCCCACCAGTTGAGTGAATTGGGCAGGACCGCGACCCGCTTTTTCATGCCTGTCACGAACCGTCAGGATTTGATCCGGGCCCTGCGGGAGGGGTGTTGCTCTCCCTGCCGGCCGGCAGACCGCCAGACATAGAACGAAGCTTACTCAACAAATATCCTGCCAGGGTTATTCCCGAACGCATTCTTGCCGATACAACCGTACTGCACCCTTTCCGGATCGGATCGAGATCGTCCATTCCGCTAAAAACGGTTACCCGGAAAGGAGTTGGGTCCTCGTCAACAAAGGGGTGCGCGTTCCTGATGATTATGGTATAAAAATATGGAATTCAGGTAAAAACTTGTTTCAGCCGGGGATAACTTGGGGATAATGATAGAATTGGCGGGGGAGGAATGGGAGAAGCAGAGCGGATTGCACCGGGGATTTATCTGGTTGCGGGACCCAACATTTCGCACGCCGAAGATGCAACGGCCTTTGTCGTCGAGTTCGGGGGCGAACTGGTCATGATCGACTCCGGCGTGGGTCGAAGCGTTGCCGTGATTCTGGACAATATCGAGGACGCAGGTCTCGACCCGGGAAGGATTTCGACTCTTATTCTTACCCATTGTCATATCGATCACATTGGCGGGGCCGCAGAAATCCGTGCGAAGACAGGTTGCCGGATCGTCGTTCACGAACTGGATGCCGATGCCGTCGAAACCGGAGACGCGAACAAAACCGCCGCCGGCTGGTACGGAAGGCAGCTTAAGGCCTTACCCGTCGATCATCGCCTCAGGGGAGAGGCTGAAACCCTCGCTTTTGGAGGGGAAGCGCTCCATTGCCCGCACACGCCGGGGCATACCCCGGGTTCCATTTCCATCTATCTTGACCGGGGAGGAAAACGCATTCTCTTCGGCCAGGACATTCACGGTCCCTTTAACCCGGCATTCGGTTCGGATATCGATATGTGGGCACGGTCCATGCGGAAGCTCCTCGATCTCGAGGCGGACATTCTCTGCGAAGGACATTTCGGGATCTTTCAGACGAAAGACAGGGTCAGAGAATACATTTTACGCTATTTGAAGGAATATGGGAAATTGCCGGTCAAATCAGACAGATGAGGTGAAAAATTGAAGAAACATCACAAGTTTTCCATCTGGTACATCCTGTTGGGCATCTGGTTTGTGATCCTTCTCCAGAATTACATCGCTTCCACGTACGCCGTTCCGACCATTCCCTACAGCCAGTTCATCACGCTCCTGCAACAGGGTAAGATCGGGGAGGTGGCCATATCCTCCAACCAGATCCAGGGAAAGTACAAACCGCCCCACACCGGTCCGCAAGGTGCGACGGAATTCAAGACCGTGCGGGTCGATCCGAATTTGTCCGCGGTCCTGCAGAACTATCGTGTCGTTTTCAAAGGGGAGATCGAATCAACCTTGCTAAGGGACGTGATTTCCTGGATATTTCCGATCGTGCTGTTTGTCGGCGTCTGGTTTTTCCTCATGAAACGGATGGGAGGACAGCAGGCCGGTTTCATGACCCTGGGGAAAAACAAGGCCAAAATTTACATGGAAAACGAGTTGAACGTGAATTTCAACGATGTGGCCGGCGTCGATGAGGCCAAGCAGGAACTTGTCGAAGTGATCGAATTCCTCAAGGAACCGAAGAAATTCACGGAACTGGGGGGGAAGATTCCCAAGGGGATTCTGCTGGTCGGCCCGCCGGGAACGGGAAAGACGCTTCTGGCCAAGGCGGTGGCCGGGGAGAGCGGGGTGCCTTTTTTCAGCCTGAGCGGTTCCGAGTTCGTCGAGATGTTCGTCGGTCTCGGGGCGGCCCGGGTGCGGGATCTCTTTACCCAGGCCAAGGAAAAGGCCCCCTGCATCATTTTCATCGATGAGCTGGACGCCCTGGGCAAAGCCCGTGGGGTGGGAATGATGGGCGGCCATGACGAACGGGAACAGACCCTGAACCAGCTGCTCGTCGAAATGGACGGCTTCGATCCCAAAGCCGGCGTGATCCTTCTGGCCGCCACGAACCGGCCGGAAATTCTCGATCCGGCCCTATTGAGGCCGGGGCGGTTTGACCGTCATGTCCTGGTGGATCGGCCGGATAAAAAAGGCCGGGAGGAGATTTTGCGGGTTCATCTGCGCAATATCAAGACGGTGCCGGATCTGGATGTCGAAAAGCTTGCCGCCATGACGCCGGGCATGGTCGGGGCCGACCTGGCGAACCTGGCCAACGAGGCGGCCCTGCTGGCCGTGCGGCGGGGAAAGACGGTCGTGGGAATGGATGAATTCTCGGAAGCGGTCGAACGCATCATCGGCGGCCTCGAAAAGAAGAACCGTCTCATCAATCCGGCGGAAAGGGAAGCCGTGGCCTACCACGAAATGGGCCACGCCCTGGTGGCCCTGTCCCTGCCGGGAACGGACCCGGTCCAGAAAATATCCATCATTCCCCGTGGGATCGCCGCCCTGGGTTACACCATGCAGGTGCCGACGGAAGACCGCTTTCTCATGAAAAAGACGGAACTGATCAACAAGGTGGCGTCCCTGCTGGGAGGGAGGGCGGCCGAGGAAATCATCTTCGGTGATATCTCCACGGGGGCGCACAACGACCTGTCGCGGGCGACGGACATCGCCCGGAGCATGGTCATGGAATACGGCATGAGCGACAAGCTGGGGCAGGTCTACCTGTCCCGGAAATCCAGGCCCCTGTTCCTCGATACGGGGCTGCAGGAAAGCCGGGAGTTCAGCGAAGCGACGGCGGAGCTGATCGACCGGGAAATCAAAGCGATCATTGACCGGGAGTATCAGAAGGCGATCGCCATTCTGCAGGATAAAAAACAGGTACTGACCAGGGGGGCGAAGCTCCTGCTCGAAAAGGAAAAGATCGCCGGGGAAGAACTGCAGGCCCTGATCGATGAGGAAAATGCAAATAGAGCTTGACCTGGCGGGGGAGATTCGATTAAGAAAAGCGCGGTAAAAGGCCGGGTTATTTCCGGATTGACATCGGGCTCGTCATCAATTCTGCACATTCCATGCAGGCAAGTAGGGAAGCGGATCCCATTCCGTCATTCCGCTGAGGGGCGGCAGCGACGAAGAATCTCTTTGAAGAGCGACGCTTCGCCCAAAGTGACGGCTCATGGGAATTCTTCGCCGGTGCTCGGGATAACGGATCGAGGATTGTTCGACCTTTTACGAGTTCATTAACTTTGAGAAGGAGCCGTTGTGATTCCCCGTTACTCAAGAGAAAAGATGAGCCGGATCTGGGAGCCGGAAAACAAGTTTCAGACGTGGTTGGACATCGAAGTGACCGCCTGCGAAGCCATGGTGGAGCTGGGGCAGATTCCCCCGGAGTCGTTGAAGAACATCAAGGAAAAGGCCGCCTTCGACGTTCGCCGCATCGACGAGATCGAGCAGACGACCAAGCATGACGTAATCGCCTTCCTGACTTCCGTCACGGAAAAGGTCGGGGAGGACGGCCGGTTCATTCACATGGGGATGACCTCCTCCGACGTGCTCGATACGTCCCTGGCTATCCTGCTCAAACAATCGGCGGACATTCTCCTGGAAGATATCGACGCCCTCATCGCGGCGATCCGGAAGAAGGCGATGGAACACAAGGGAACCCTCATGATCGGCCGGACCCACGGCATTCACGCCGAGCCCATCACCTTCGGCCTGAAGCTCGCCATCTGGTACCAGGAAATGGTCCGGCACCGGGAAAGGATGTTCCATGCCCGCGATACGATCAGCTACGGGAAGATTTCCGGCGCCGTCGGGACCTTTTCCTTCATCGATCCCTTTGTCGAGGAATACGTCTGCCGGAAGCTCGGCCTGAAGCCCGCCCCGGTTTCGTCCCAGATTCTCCAGAGGGACCGCCATGCGGAATTTTTCACGACCCTGGCGATGATCGCCTCCTCCCTGGATAAATTCGCCCAGGAAATCCGGCTGCTGCAGCGGACGGAGGTCCGGGAGGCGGAGGAGTATTTCTCCCCCGGGCAGAAGGGTTCGTCCGCCATGCCCCACAAACGGAATCCGATCCTGTCGGAGAATCTTTCCGGTCTTTCCCGGCTCATGAGATCCTATGCCCTGGCCTCCCTAGAGGATGTCGCCCTGTGGCATGAACGGGACATCAGCCATTCATCGGTTGAACGGGTTATCGGGCCGGATGCGACGATTCTGCTCGACTTCATGCTGGGTAGGTTCACCCGCATGGTCGATCAGCTTATCGTTTACCCCGAACAGATGCTGTTCAATCTGAACATGACCCATGGTGTCGTCTTCTCACAGCTTGTGCTCCTGAAGCTTATCGATAAGGGAATGTCACGGGAAGGGGCCTACGCGGTCGTGCAGAGAAATGCCATGGCATCCTGGGAAAAGCACCTGGAATTCAAGGAGCTGCTGAAAAAGGACGACCAGGTAACCGCCATTCTGACACCGGCGGAGATCGATGATGTGTTCCATGTCGAAAGATTCCTGAAACATGTGGATTTCATCTTCAAGCGTGTTTTTGACGAGTAATGGGAAGTATCTGAGCAGGGATGGACAAAAGGGGGGCTTGAAAGCAAGCCCCCCTTGACGTTTTAAAGGAGAGGGAACAGGGAAAACAGCGTTTTAGGTGCCGGTTGGCTTTACCGTCCTGATAATACGGGTGTCCCGCAGCCAGTTCACGTCGTCTTTCTGGGGATAGTCGAGATTGTAGTGCAGTCCCCGGCTTTCCTTCCTCATCATGGCGCATTCCACGATCAAGGTGGCGACGGTGGCGATGTTCCGAAGCTCGATCAGATCTTTCGTAAGGAGGAAGTTCCGGTAATATTCGTCGATTTCCCGGCTGATCATTTCAATTCTTCTTTTCGCCCGGGCGAGCCTCTTGTCGGAACGGACGATACCCACGTAATTCCACATGCACCGCCGGATTTCGTCCCAGTTGTGGGAAACGACGACGGATTCGTCGCTTTCCGTGGCGCCTCGGGGGTCCCAGGGGGGAATGACCAGATCGTTCTGCGGGGTCTGTGAGAAAAGCTCCGAAATTTTTACGAAAGCCCGGTGGGCGAACACGACGGCTTCCAGCAGGGAATTGCTGGCCAGGCGGTTGGCCCCGTGGAGGCCCGTGCAGGAGACTTCGCCGAAGGCGAACAGGCTGTCGATATTGGTCTGGCCGTAAGGGTTCACGGCGACCCCGCCGCAGAGGTAATGGGCAGCGGGAACCACGGGGATTTGGTCCGTTGTGATGTCGATGCCGTACTCCAGGCATTGCTTGTAAATGCCGGGGAAACGGTTGACGATAAAATCACGGCCGCGATGCGTGATATCGAGCAGCACGTAATCATCCCCGGAAATTTTCAGTTCCGTGTCGATGGCCTGGGCGACGATGTCGCGCGGGGCGAGGCTTTCCATGGGATGATACTTTTCCATGAAGGTCGATCCGTCCCGCAGCTTGAGAATGCCTCCTTCGCCGCGGACCGCCTCGCTGATCAGGAATGACTTGGCTTCCGGATGGTACAGGCAGGTCGGATGGAACTGGATGAACTCCATGTTCGATATTTCGGCTCCGGCGCGGTATGCCATGGCGATGCCGTCCCCCGTGGCGATATCGGGATTGGTCGTGATGAGGTAGACTTTCCCGGTGCCCCCCGTGGCCAGCACGACGAACCGGGCCCGGAAGGTGTGGATGACGTCGTGATTGATATCGTAGACGTACGCGCCCAGGCATCGGTCCTGCGCATTGCCCACTTTCCCGCCCGTGAGAACGGACTGCAGGATCAGGTCGATGGAAATGTGGTTTTCAAAAATCCGGATCCCGGGGATCCGGCCGACCTGGGCGTGAAGGGCCCGTTCGATTTCCTGGCCGGTCAGGTCTTTGGCGTGGATCACTCTCCGCTTGGAGTGGCCGCCTTCGCGGCCGAGATCGAACCCGGACGAAGAGCCGTTCTGGGAGCGGGTAAACTCGACGCCCCATTGCACCAGTTCCCGGATCCTCTCCGGCCCTTCGCTGACGACGAAGCGGACCGTCTCTTCGTTGCACAGGCCGCCGCCGCAGACGAGGGTATCCCGGATGTGGTCCTCGAAGCTGTCTTCCTTGTCCAGGACGGCGGCGATGCCCCCCTGGGCGTAGTTGGTGTTGGATTCCGATTTTTCCTTCTTGGTGACCATGTTGACGGTACCTAAACCGGAAGCTTTGATGGCGAATGACAGGCCGGCGATGCCGCTGCCCAGAACGAGAAAATCGGATGTGAACTCCATAGCGCCTTCCTTGAAAGAAAAAGTTTGTTTACAAACCTATATCGTTTCTATATACACTTTTTCGGGTTTTTGTAAAAAAAGAAATGCGGGAAAAAATCATGCTGGTATTAGGAATCGAATCATCGTGCGACGAAACGGCGGCTTCCGTCGTTCGCGACGGCCGGGTGATGTTGTCGAATGTCATCGCCTCCCAGATCGATGTACATCGGAAGTACGGCGGCGTCGTACCCGAGATCGCTTCGCGCAAGCACGTGGAAGCCGTCATCCCGGTGATCCTTGAATCCCTGGAAAAGGCGGAGGTCACCCTTGACCGGATCGACGGCATCGCGGTGACCTGCGGGCCGGGCCTGGTCGGATCGCTCCTGGTCGGTTTGTCCACGGCCAAGGCGATCGCTTATACCCAGAATATTCCTTTTGTGGGCGTCAACCATCTCGAAGGCCACATCGCGGCGGTGTTCCTGATGGAAAATCCGCCGGTGCTGCCCTTTGTCGCCCTGGTCGTATCGGGGGGACATACGAACATTTATCTTGTCGAGCCGGAGGGAAAATATACCCTGAAAGGACAGACCAAGGACGACGCGGCCGGCGAGGCTTTCGATAAGGCTGCGAAAATGCTGGATATCGGCTATCCGGGAGGGGTGGTCATCGACAAGATGTCCAAAACCGGGAATTGCCGTAAATACGATTTTCCCCGGGCCATGAAGGATTCAAACGATTTCAGTTTCAGCGGCCTGAAAACGTCTCTTCTGAACATGCTGAAGAAACGGTCAACGCCTTTGGCACCGGAGGAACTGCCGGATGTCGTCGCGAGTTACCAGGAAGCCATCATGGATGTCCTCGTGGAAAAGACCCTGCGGGTGGCGGTGGAAGCCTCTGTATCCCGGGTCGTGGTCTGCGGCGGCGTGGCGGCGAACAGCCGTCTGCGGGAGAGATTCAGGGAAGACGGAGACCGGAAAAAGATCGACGTGTTCATTCCCCCTCCCGTTTTATGCACGGACAACGCGGGGATGATCGCCGCGGCCGGGTACACCCTGCTGAAAAGGGGAATCCGGTCGGACCTCAACCTGAATGCCGTTTCACGATGGCATGCCGCAAGGGGTTGAATCTCCGCCGGAAGGGCATTGCGTAAACTTTTTTCCTCTTTTAGGGAGGCCAGAGGGAACTGAAAAAATATCTTCTTGAGTTCTATCATAAATTTCTCAGCCTGAAGGGTGAACCCAAAAAAATCGCCATGGGTTTCGCCATGGGGGTTTTCGTGGGGGTGACCCCGACGATTCCCTTTCATACGGGTTTGCTCGTCGCCCTCGGGCTTGTTTCCCGGCAGAATATCACTTCCGCCTACATCGGGGCATGGGCGATATCGAATCCCCTGACGGTTCCCCTTTTCTATATCGCGGAATACCAGATTGGAAAGCATCTGCTGGGCATGGGAGGGACAAGCCTGGCGTTGAGTGATTATTCCATCATGAGTATCCTTCATTTCGGCTGGGACGTGACGTTTCCTCTGTTGACGGGAGGGATCATTCTTGCCCCCTTGTTTGCCGTGCCGGCTTATTTCGTCGCCCACCGGATGATTGTTGCCATTCGCCGGAGAAGGCAGCGTCGTGTCCACCACGCTTGATTTACTGAGAATCCATCACGTTCGTCCGCTCAGGAAATACGGGCAGTCTTTCCTGACCGATGACCAGGTTTTCCTGAAAATCGTCGCCGCGGGTAATTTGAAAAAGGATGATGTCGCCGTGGAGATCGGTGCGGGACTGGGAGTGATGACGGCGATGCTGGCGGACAGGGTTTCCAGGGTGGTTGCCGTCGAGGTCGATCCGAACCTGGTTGACATCCTCCGTGAAAACCTGCGCGAGAAAAAAAACGTGGAAATCGTGAACAGGGACATTCTGACCTACGATTTTCCGGAGGCCGATCCGATGACGCCGGAAAGAAAGATCAAGGTGATGGGAAACATCCCTTACAACATCACCTCGGAAATTCTCTTCCACCTGCTGGCCTGTCGGAACCATGTTCATTCCGCCGTTCTGCTCATGCAGAAGGAGGTGGCGGACCGGATCACGGCCGATCCGGGAGTCAAGGCTTACGGAATTCCCACCGTGATCCTGTCCATGTACGCCGACCTGGAGAACCTGTTTGACGTGTCGAACCGCTGTTTTTACCCCGTTCCGGCTGTCCAGTCCTCGGTGATCCGGCTGACTTTCCATAGTGCCCCCCGATATCCGCTGAAAGACGAGGAATTTTTCCGCCGCCTGGTCCGGGCCGCCTTTGCCCAGCGGAGGAAAACCCTCCTGAACAACCTGAAATCGTTCCGGAAAATCGAGATGAGCGCCGCCGGCCTGGCGGCTGTGCTCGCCGGTCTGGGCATCGACGGCGCCAGGAGGGCGGAAAGCCTGACCCTGGCTGAGTTCGCCGCATTGAGCAATGCCTTCTCATGAACTCTTCAGTTTCCCCCCAGCCTGATCCGCCGCATCGGCTTTGACCTGCCGGTTTTATGAGATCTTTCTTTCCAACTCATTCCGGACGGCCAGACCGAGTGTTTCCAGTAGATAAGGTTTTTTGACATAGGCGCCCGCACCCAGCGCCTGGGTCCGTCTGACCCGATCCGTTTCGGAATACCCGCTCACGATGACCGCCTTCTGGCGGGGATGGACTTCGACGATCTTGCGGTAGGTGTCCAGGCCGTCCATGCCCGGGTCCATGATCATGTCCAGGACGATCAGGTCCGCCCGGTGATCCTGCAGGTATTCCACCGCGGCCTCGCCGCTTCGGGCTGTCCGGACACGGTAGTTCAGCTTTTCCAGCATCCGGGCCGCCAGTTCCCGCTGGGCTTCGACGTCGTCCACGATCAGGATCGATTCCCCCCGCCCCATGTATTCGGACATCGATACGTCCGTGTGGGCTTCGGCAAGTTCGTCCCGCGTGACCGGGAAATACAGCGTGAAGGCGCTCCCTCGCCCTTCGACGCTCCGGACGTCGATGTAACCGTTGTGGTCCTTGACCGTTCCCCAGACCACGGACAGTCCCAAACCGGTTCCGCCGCTTCTTCCCATGACCTTCTTCGTGTAAAACGGTTCGAAGATGCGCTTGATGTCATAGGCGGAGATGCCTTCCCCCGTGTCGGACACGGAGAGAACGACGTAATCCCCTTCCCGGACTTCGTCGTATCCCTGAACGGGCCGGTCCAGATAGCGATTGCGGGTCTCGATCGTCATCAGGCCTCCCTTCGGCATGGCTTCGGCGGCGTTGGAGACGAGGTTCATGATTGTTTTGCCGAGTTGATGGGGAGATCCCAGAATGTTCAGCAAAGCCTTTCCCAGGCTGGTTTCGATTCGTATATCAGGATGAAAGGCCAGGATCCTTTCCCATTCGGCCGTCTTCAGAAAATCCCGGACCAGGTTGTTCAGATTGACCACCTCCTGGGTCTGGACGCCCCTTCGGGCCAGAGCCAGCATGTCGTCGATAATCGCGGCCGATCTTTTTCCCGCCTCCATGATCTTTGTCACGTAGGGCATGACGGGGCTGGTTGCCTCGATTTGAAAACCCAGCAGTTCGGAATAGCCGATCAACACGCACAGCACATTGTTGAGGTCGTGGGCTACACCCCCGGCCAACAACCCCAAAGCCTCCATCTTTTCCGCCCGTTGCAGGCGCTTTTCCAGGTCCCACCGTTTTTCCTGCATCTTTCTGTACTCGGTGATATCCAAAAGGGACGCCACGCTTTTTCGCGTTCCCGGAATGAGATCGACGGTCAGGTACATGTCCCGGATCTCCCCATCTTTACGCACCAGCCGGAATGGGTAACTTTTTTCCGCCAGGGATTGGTTTGTTCTGCGAATCCTGTGTTGGCCGATCATTCTCTCCAAGTCCGGCTTGTCGATGAATTCCGTCCATTTCTTCTTTCCTTCGACATCCTGTCGATTGTATCCGGTGAGTTTTTCGAATTCGGCGTTTACAAGAGAAATCGTCATATCCCCTTCAACGATCAGCATGACGGTTCCCGTATTTTCGAAAATGCTGTGATACCGGGTTTCACTTTCCCGCAGGGCTTCTTCCATACGCCTGCGTCCGGTCATATCACGGATGGATTCAATGGCGCCCACCGTCCTGCCCTGGGCATTGTGGAGCGTCGTCGCCGTTGCCGACAGATAAGCGCCTTTCCCCCCGTATGCTCTGGGTACAGAAACTTCACCGGATAAAACGGAACCGCGCCGTTCAATGCGGTCGTAATAAGCCCCAAGAAGCGCTTCATCCGTCTGAAGAGCCAGGTCGATCAAAAGGGGTCTTTTCTCACCGTAGAATGGAATGGAATATTCATGGCCACCCTTACCGATCATGTCATCCGCCTTGATGCCCGTCATTTCCTCCATGGCCCGGTTCCAAGACACGACGTCGCCCGCCTGGTCGATGACAAAGGTTGCGTCCGGGAGAAAGTCGATGATATCCTGCATGCTGCGCCGGGATTCTACCAGCGCCGTTTGTGTCTTCTTGAGCTCGTGGATGAGTTCGGACAGCTTTTCTGTTTCTCTCAGAAGAATCCTGCCGTTCTCCATGGAGAGCCTTTTATAATAGGCGATCTTTTCTTCGGCTTCATCGAGCTTCGCCTTCCAATCCGGTTCCGTTCCGTTTTGCATCAACTCACCCCTCTGCGATAACCCAGAGAACACCTGTCCAGTCCAGCCCCCTGCTCTTTCCAAGCAGGGGAGCGATTTCCACTCCGGAGTAAAAACCCAGAAACGGAATGTTCCGCTGGTTGAATATCCGGACGATTTCGGAGGCTTCTTCATGCAGGGTGTCTGAAAGAGCGGCGGTTCTTCCCGCGCAGTCGATATACAATCCGAAAACCGGTTTCTTCCCCTCGTTTTCGATTCCGGCCATCAACGCCAGGCAGTTATTCCTTGCCGATTCGATCATTCCGACGGAGTCCCGCAGCATGAACAATATTTCGGTTCCCGCATCGAGATCGGGCTCGAAAAGGACGATTCCCTTTCCGTCGGGAAGCACTCCGGTAATCAGCCGGTTGACGTATTTCCCCTCTTCATGGGGTCCGTACTTGTCGCCGTGATTCACACCGATGCAGAGACGCTTGACGGGGACTTGTTTCCGCCAGCTTGCATTGCCGTATAGATCGTCGATTAACTTGACGACCGGCTGGCCGTCGACTTCGTAGATGAAGGAACCCTGCTTCTTCGTGATCGTGTGGTAAACCCCGTCCATGGGGGTGAGGCCGTGCATGATCCGGCAGTAGTGATGCAGATCTCCGCCGAACAAGGTTCCGACAACCTTCTGGGATGCCACCGAATATCCGCAGAACTGCCTGGTGGGACTGAATTCGAAATCTCCCACTAAACCGGCGCCCAGGATCGGAACGGACGGGGCGATGGCCTCTTCGATCCCCTGGATCAAAAGGGGTGAAGCGTTCATGACGAGGGGAGTTGCCGCAGTTGGGGGAGATTTGACCGAATCATAAAAAATGAGCAGGAGTTTCCCGTTTGTTGACGGTGAAAGGTCTTCTCCCAGTCTTTTGCCTGCCAGCCTTTCGTCCTGCTCCAGATCACCTGCGCAGGCCGTTTTGAAGACCAGTCTTTCCGATTGCAGGATCGCGATGCCTGCGGGGAAGCTCTGATACGAAAGATCGCTGTTCGTGATGATTCCGATGGCGGATCCCCCCACAATCGGCACGTCCTCTCCGGCAACGGATCTTAATCCCCGGAAGAAATCTTCGGCATTGACTTGATGGTGACAAAAGGCGAGAACAAGACCGGGTTTGTCGATTTCTCCGGTGCCGATGGCGGATGCCGCCGCTGTTTTACCGGCCTCAAACGAGTTTTTAGTGTTGCAGTATCCAATTCCAACCTTCATTCGTTCCCTCTGCGTTTCAAAGATATGTGGCCTTAAATGACTGCTCTTTATGGAAATCGTGCGATCTGCCGGTTTATCACACAAAACGGGATTCGCGGTGCTGTCCGGGATTCTGGATGTTCGATCCGATGAGAAAAAAGACAGAATCATGGACGATCCATTTTGGCGGAGCGCAATTTATCTAAATCACCCGGTGATGTCTATGATTTTTTCTTTGAATGGCGTTTACAGCCGGAAAGAAATTAAACGAGAGCGTTCGTTTGAATGGAGAATACTTGAATTCGCCGACGCTTACATGAAGGAAATAGGCAATCGTTCCGCAAAGATCCTGATCTGCATCGGATTGGAAAGGTTCCGGAAATTGTTTTCACCGCTGAAGTGTGAAAAAGTTACACTTTTGGGTCATGCGCATAAAAGAAACCTGTTCGAAATGGAAGATGGCGCCCATTTCGGCATCTGGTCTGGATCCGCTTGATTCTTCTCCTTTGCAATGTCCAATGTACCCCCGAGCTTTCCGAACTCCGCAAATGGCAACGATACCTATGTGTTCGACCGAGGATTTTGCCGGTCTGCGTTTGGTGCGGAAGTGTGAAATCTTGACACTTTCCCGGGGCATGTGTATGCGGATAACATCATGATAATAAAAGGTAATTGTAATATTGTCAGCGAGTTTGGACCTGTACGACCTTGCGTGTTTGCCAAAATGCTCAGAATCGTCATTGACAAGGCGGGAAGATTTTCCTATGGCAATACCATTCTTGGGGGGAACATCACTTCTGAAAACCGATTCCATTCTACCGATCATTACCCTCACGGTTCCTGCTCCAGGAATTTCACCTTTCGACCTGAATCTCCAGGTTTGAGTTCGTTGAAAACGACTCCATATTGAGAAGCGCCAAATAAGATCGCCGCGTTATGAAGTCGGTGAAGATTCGATGAAGAAGGCGCAACGGACACTTCCGCGCAAGGCCGGTGGAACGGGGAATGATTATCCCTGACCGGTACACTTCAGAAAGCCACGGACGTATTTCTGCAACCCCGTTTTTGACAGGGAAGACGCGACCTTGAGGCGTAAAGACCCATTCTTTATGAACAAAAATCTATTAAATACGCACCCATGACTTGATTCGCCCCTAAGAGGGAAGAGGATTTGCCAAGAGAATTTATGAGTGACATGAATCCGAGTGTTCTCATGGCCTCCATTTTGGCACCCCAAAAGGGGTTTTAAGGCTTGAAAACACGTATTTATGGAACGTAAATCATGACAAATCAGGCACTTAACTTGGTTCGACCACAAAGGAGAAAAGGACGAACAAAGGACCACATTGTTTTCCCAATTGGCCTCACAACAGGAGGTGTCAACGATAATAAGTTATTAGAATTACATGAATACGAGCATTCAATTGTATTTGAGGAGAAAATCAACGAGGAGGTACGCGGCATGAAAGAAAGGCCACAGGACAAAGGTGAACGGACGGTCAAACGTAAAAGACTTTTGTTTTCGGTGGTGATCATCTTGCTGCTGAGCCTGTTTTTGAGCGGCTGCGCCCTGGGGCATTCGGCGTGGTGGAAAGAGGAGGTCCTGCTTCACGACGGCCAGACGATCATCGTGGATCGGGCTTTTTCACGGGGTGGACGACATGAGATCGGGCAAAAACCGCCGATCAAGGAACATTCTTTGCGATTCACGCCGCCGGGCAGCCGCAAAAGTATTCTCTGGAAAAGCGAATTTGATCCGACCATCGGGCGTTCCAGTCTTGGCTTGATGGCTTTGGATATTGTCAACGGGATACCGTACATCGTTACACAACCTAAACTATGTCTTTCCTACAACAAATGGGGACGTCCGAATCCACCCTATATCTTTTTCAAGTATTCAGACGGGCGATGGCAGCAGATTCCTCTGGATGAACTTCCGGTGGAAATCACCCAGCCAAACGTTTTGATCGTAACGGTGGAAAAGGAAATCCGGGCTGCGGAACAGCAAACGGGATTCGTTTCGGCTGATAGCATCAGGAAAAACAACAGCATTTTGAAGGGACCGCAATACCGAAGCATTATTCGGACACCCTTGGAGCCGGGATCGGCAGGGGTGAGTTGCCCAGAATTAGCCTATGATGGGAAGGGGCGGTGGGTAGACATTCGCAGATTCAAGAATAAACCTTCGTATGAAGCCTGCATTAAAGAATGTAATGTGGAGCGGTATTGGGGTGAATATTGTCCATGTGACCGGTTATTTCAAAATCAAAAATAGAAAACGGGGGTGAAAGAAGATGGAGAATCAAATAGACCAATTTATGTTGGATTGCGCCATAATGGCGGGATGTGCGTATCGTTCCACACGCAAACCAAAGAACAGTTTTCCGTTGCCAACCGAATCAGGTTGGGAAGAAATTGCAGAATC
>Ga0302246_1000388_pt1 | contig 39394 bp, 26 predicted proteins | sample AAG_UR_Trp_MG_FD_193533 | JGI IMG/M metagenome (GOLD analysis project Ga0302246, IMG submission 193533) | Enriched activated sludge microbial communities from anaerobic digester in WTTP, New Holstein, Wisconsin, United States - AAG_UR_Trp | ecosystem: Engineered > Bioreactor > Anaerobic >... | reverse complement strand
CTCCTCAACCCTTAACAACAATATGCTGCCCCAGATAGCCGATGTGACGACTTACATGAAAGGTCTCAAACCGCGCAACCTGCTGGGGTTTGCCTTTGGGTCATACGGTTGGAGCGGAGAAGCCGCAGTTCAGATCGACGCCATTATGAAGGAGATGGGCGTGGAATTGACCGGCGAAGCCCTGAGGGCGAAGAATGTGCCGACCGAGGCGATTCTGAAAGAATGTTATGAACGCGGAGAAGTGCTGGCGGAAAAAATTCGTGGCGCCGTCGGTTAATATCCTGACCACCGGGAAATAAAAGGAGGCCATTAATGCAAAGGTTTGTATGCAGTGTTTGCGGTTATATTTATGATCCGGCTAAAGGCGACAGCGATGGGGGAATTGCGCCCGGCGTTCTATTCGAGGACCTGCCTGCGGACTGGTCCTGCCCGGTCTGCGGAGCGGCGAAAGAATATTTCAAACCCGAGTGATCTGACTCGTTCTTGAAAAGAGAGGCAGCCCACCGGTTTGCCTCTCTTTTTCTTGATCGTATGTGCCCGGTTTAAAAGGAGTCTTCAGGTGATTCTGTTTGTTAAGTGGATCGTTTTGACGGCATCGATCCTGCTCGTTTCTTATCTATTGAATGGTATCAAAATTGATCATTTCCTCACGGCTTTTTTTGCCGCCGCCGTACTGGGTATTTTAAACAGCATCGTCCGCCCCATTCTGATCCTGCTGACCCTGCCGATTAATCTACTGACTTTCGGTATCTTCACTTTCATCATCAATGCGGCCCTTTTGATGCTTGTCTCGGTCATCATACCGGGATTTGATATCGACGGATTCTGGACAGCGGTTGTCGGATCGATTCTCATCAGCATCATCAATGCCTTTCTGAACTGGATTCTCCGGGATAACCGGGCCCCCAGGCCTCCCAATCCGGGTGACATCATTGATTTGAGAGAACGGAAAAGAGGAAGGTGGGAATGACGGAACCGATCATCTTAACCCCCGCCATGAAGCAGTATGTCGACATCAAAACGCAGTATCCGGATGCCATGCTCCTTTTTCGCATGGGCGATTTCTACGAGATGTTCTTCGAAGACGCGAAAACAGCCTCCCAGGTCCTTGATTTGACCCTGACATCACGTAACAAGGGGAAGGAAGACAGCGTTCCCCTGTGCGGCTTTCCCTATCATGCGGTTTCCGGTTACATTTCAAAACTCATCGACAAGGGTTTCAAGGTTGCCATTTGCGAACAGATGGAGGACCCGAAACTGGCCAAAGGGGTGGTCAAAAGGGATGTCGTCCGGGTGGTGACACCGGGGCTGGTCATCGACGATGACAATTTGAGCCCGAAGGAAAACAATTTTCTCGCGTCCATATATCATCACGAAAAAAGCTACGGTATTGCCTTTGTCGATTTGTCAACGGGAGAATTCCGGATCAGCGAATCCCATGACTGGGATGGATTCCTGACTGAATTCATGACCTTCCAGTTCCGGGAACTGATTATGCCCGAAAATTTCCCCGAGAAGAAGCGTCTCAGGGAAAGGGCAGGGGATTTGTTCTCCTGCCGCATCAATGAGTTTCCCAAAGCTTACTTCCAGGCTGACGAGGCAACGGCGATTCTGCGGGAACAGTTCAACGAAGAACTGCTGTGTAAGCTCGATATCTTTGAGAAAAGCTCTGTTCTGGGCGCGGCCGGGGCAGCTCTGAAATATATCCGCGAAACGCAAAAAGGCCAAATCGGCCAGTTGAACACCATCGAATGGTATTCGGCCGATTCCTGTCTCATGCTCGATGAGGCCGCCAGGCGAAATCTTGAAATATTCACCACCATTGCGGAAAACCGTACCAAGGGATCCTTGTTCCATGTCATCGATGAAACCATGACGTCCATGGGGGGGCGAAAACTCAGGTGGTGGTTGAACTATCCCCTGGTGAATCCCACCCTGATCCGGGAAAGGCTTCTTGCCGTCTCGGAGCTCAAGGAAGAACACCTCCTCCGTCAGAACCTGAGAAAATCCCTCTCACGTGTTTACGACCTGGAACGCCTGGGAAGCCGGATCGCCATGGCGATTGCCAACGCCAGGGATTTGGTCGCCCTGAAGGATTCCCTGGAAATCATCCCTGAAATCAAGCGGATCATCGGCGGTATCGACGCGACGCTCGTTCGTTCGATTTATAACGGATTGGACGATATGACCGATATCTACGATCTGATTCGAAAATCCATTGAGGATGATCCGCCTCTGACGATTCGCGAAGGTGGCATCATCAAAAAAGGCTATGACGAAGAACTGGATCGCTATCTTTCGTTATCCCAGGATGCCAAACAGTGGATCGCAGCCCTGGAGGAAAAGGAAAAGCGCAAAACGGGCATCAACTCGCTCAAGGTTGGTTTCAACAGTGTTTTCGGCTATTATATTGAAGTCACAAAAGCAAATTCATCTCTGGTTCCGGGCGATTACATCCGCAAACAGACGCTGGTCAACGCGGAAAGATATATCAACGAGGAACTGAAAAAATATGAATATGAGGTTCTGAACGCGGAGGATTCCAGAAGGGAACGAGAATACGATCTCTTTATCCGGATTCGAGAAACGATCGCCGCCGATATCCGGCGGATCCAGGGAACCGCGACCCGTATTGCCGAGTTGGATGCCTTGGCATCCCTGGCGGAAGTCGCCGAGCGTTACAACTATTGCTGTCCCGTCGTCGACGACGATGATCTGATCCGGATCATCGACGGGAGGCATCCCGTCATCGAAAGGATGCCGCTGCCGGAAGGGTTTGTGCCGAACGACCTGCTGGCCGATCTGGACAAAAATCGTTTGCTGGTCATTACGGGACCGAACATGGCCGGAAAATCGACCTACATCCGGCAGGTTGCCCTGATCATCCTGCTGGCGCAGATGGGGAGTTTCGTTCCTGCAGCGGAAGCCCATATCGGTGTCGTGGACAAAATCTTCGCGCGGGTTGGTGCGGCGGATAACCTTTCACGGGGACAGAGCACCTTCATGGTCGAAATGACCGAGATGTCGAACATTCTTAAAAACATGACGTCGAAAAGCCTCATCATCCTCGACGAAGTCGGAAGGGGAACCAGCACCTTTGACGGCTTGAGCATTGCCTGGGCAGTTGCGGAACACCTCCATGATTTCAACGCCACGGGCGTCCGGACCCTCTTCGCCACTCATTACCACCAACTGACGGAGCTGGCGGCAACGAGAAAAGGGGTCCAGAATTATAATATCGCCGTGAAAGAATGGGGCAATCGGATCATTTTTCTCAGGAAAATTATCGAAGGCGGCACCAATCGCAGCTACGGCATCCAGGTGGCCAGGATTGCCGGTGTCCACGACGAAGTGATCAATCGGGCCGGTGAGATCCTGAACAACCTCGAGATGGGTGAATTCGATGTAACCGGGAAGCCCCGCTTTGCAAGACAAAAGGATGGTGGGGGAAGCAAGAGCGGTGGACAATTATCCCTTTTTGCTGACGAGAGGGAACTTCTGATCCAGGAATTGAAACGTTTGGACATCGTTAATCTGACCCCGCTCGAAGCGCTGATCTGGCTGGGGAACTGGAAGGAGAAAGTGGATCGCTTGTTTTAACGTGGTCTCGTTGCCTGATTACTTGATGCAAACGCGTCTTACCTGCTTGATATCCGTCACGCCCTGCAGAGCTTTCTCGATGCCATCCTGAAGCAGGGTGGTCATGCCTTCTTCCATGCCGGTCTCCCGAATGACCTCAATCGTCTCATGCTTCTGGATGTGCCTTTTTATCCGATCCGAGTTCAGAAGGAGTTCGTGGATCGCCATTCGGCCCTTATAGCCTGTCTTATCGCAGGCTTCACATCCCTTCGGTTTATAGAGCGTAAGGTTGTTACTATAGGGAATATTCAGTTTCTTGAAAGCGGCCTCCCCGTAAATCTCGGCGATTTCGTTGTATTCATCCAGACTCGGGTGGTACGGTGTCTTGCAGTTTTTGCAAAGGGTCCTGACCAGTCGCTGAGCGGCGATGCCAAGGAGCGAATCCGCGAAGTTCAACGGGTCAATTCCCATGTCCAGTAATCGGACAATGGTTTCCGGGGCGCTGTTGGTGTGCAGGGTGCTGAAAACGAGGTGGCCTGTCAGGGACGCCTCGACACCGATCTTGGCCGTCTCAAAATCGCGCATTTCACCGACCATGATTACGTCGGGATCAGCCCTGAGGAAGGAACGCATGGCCGCGGCGAAGTCAAACCCGATCTTTGGCTGGACCTGGACCTGCCTTAGACCGTACTGGCTGATTTCGACGGGGTCTTCCGCCGTCCAGATTTTTCTTTCCGGCGTGTTAATGTGATGAAGTGCCGCGTGCAGCATTGTCGTTTTACCGGAACCCGTGGGACCCACGACCAGAATCATCCCATAGGGTTTCTCCAGAATCTTGATCAATTCAGCGTTGTTCCTTTTGGACAAACTCATTGCAGAGAGGGTGAATATCTCGCCCTTCGCCAGAATTCGCATGACGACGTCTTCGACGCCTCCCTGGGTGGGAATGGTCGCAACACGAAGTTCGATTTCTTCGCTGTTCGGTCTTTTATATTTGATTTTACCGTCCTGGGGTATTCTTTTCACCGTAATGTCCAGATTGGACATGATTTTGATTCTCGAAACAATGGCGGCCCGGTAACTGAAGGGCAGGGTCTGGTAGAGTGCACAATCTCCATCCACACGGAAGCGGACTTCGACATTTTTCCGGGTAATGTTGGGTTCGATGTGAATATCCGAGCTTCTTCTCGTGTAGGCATCATTGATAATCTTATTGACAACCTGCATGATGACACTATCGGATTCCGTAACGATATCGGCATCATCGTCATCTTCATGGTACTCTTCCGTGTTCTCCAGTTTACCCAGGATATCGTTGATGGACGAGTCATCTGCCGCAGACTGGTAGAACAGGTTTATATATTTGATGATGTCTTCTGCCAGAGAAACGTCATATTTGACGGCTTTCGTCTTCAGAAGACTTTCAATCATGTCCCTTTTTAGAATGTTATTCGGATCGTCGACGATAACCTGGATCTTTCCGTCCACCTTTCCGGTGGGCACCCAGAGTTCACGTCTCAGATACTCTTTCTTCAGATTTTTTAATAAATCGCCCGGAATCGGTGTTTTTTCATTGTAGGCGATATATTTACAGCGATAGAATTCTTCCAGTGAATGACCGATATCTGACTTTAAAATCTTGTACTTGTTCATCAGGAAGTCTTCCATGGTTTCCTTGTTTTCCCTGGATTCCTCCCATGCGCTGTCCAGCTCTTCTTCCTTGAGCAGGTCACGGCTGATCAGATAATCGAAGCGTGTTTTTCTTCTTTTCGCAAGACGTTCCTGATTGTAAAAGGCCACCGCAAGAACTTCGGCGATTTCCTGAGCAAATCCCGCTTCCTCATCGGAAAACCGCCCAGGTTTCTTCTTGTTGAGAATCTGGATAACCCCCATCAGGATATTGTTTCGCAAGATGGGCGACGCAAGAACCTGCTTCGTTCTAAATCCCGATTTCTTATCCCAACTAGAATCGAAGAACAGTTGCTTATCGATCCCCTTGATTTCTTCCGTGTTGTAGACATCCGTAATATTGACGACCTTTTGGTTGTTGGCGACATAGCCGGCGATACTCTTGTTATTGATGGGCACACGGATATCTTTTAACTGGGCTCCGGCCAGAAACATGGAGTAAATTTCATTACTATCCCGGTCAACCACGTATATGGTCATGGTTTCGGCATCGAACAGTTTCAGGATGCCTTCCTTGAGATCAACCAGAATTTGTTTGATGTTCTGTGCGGCATGAATACGATTGGTAATATCCTGAAGGGCCTTCCGGATCTGCAACTTTTCTTCCAGTTCCGAAATCTGTTTCGTGGGGAAATTAAAATCCATTCCTGATACCTTTATTAACCATAAAGGGGGATGAGTATGCTACCATGAGAATATACCATGGTTGGCGAACCTGTTTATCTTCTGAGCGAAAGCCCACGCTCAGTAGCCGCTCTGAATCCTTTGCCATGCTCAGGAATAAACTCCGCGAGAAGTCTTTTCAAAAGAGCTTCTTCGTTGCCTGCATTCATCAGAATGACAAAACGGACTTTTTACGCAGCCATCATGGTTATTATCGTCACATTTGTTGCAATACATTAATTTTCCGTAGAGATATATGAGAAGTCCGCGATTTTGTGAAATAGTACCGAAATATTCTCAAGCAGTGAAAGGCGGTTAAATTTGATCTTTTCATCTTTTGCCATCACCAGGACGGATTCAAAAAAACGATCAACAGGCTCCTTTAATGCTGCCAGTTCCGTCAGAGAAGAGGTAAAATCACCCGCTTCGATGCATTTCAGGGCCTTGGTGCTGATGGCGCCATACGCGGCGAACAGCTCTGATTCCGTTTCATTTTCAAAGACGGATGAATCCACCTTACCGTTGCTGAAGTCTTTAATGATATTTTCGACGCGTTTGAATGTTGTGGCAAACGGCAGGAAAACAGGATTGCTTTTGAAACTCTCCATGGCTTTGATTTTCCGGTAACACCGGCAAAGATCCCAGTCGTTTGTCGCCAGAACCGCATTGACGACATCATAGGAAAATCCTTGGGAGATCAACTGATTCTCGAAACGACCCCGGAAGAAATCCAGGACGTCCTTTTTCACTTCCTCAGGCTTTCCGGTCATTTTGCCCTTCAGGATGCCAAGGCTGAGGTTAATCAGGTCGTCTATTTTCAAAACGTAATTCTTATTCAGGATGATATTGATAATCCCGATGGCCTGCCTTCTTAAGGCATAGGGATCTGCCGTACCTGAGGGAATCATTTTGACGCCAAAGAAGCCGACGATTGTGTCCAGTTTATCGGCGATACTGACAATGGCCCCTTCATCCGTTTCCGGCAGCGCACCGCCTGCGGAAATGGGGAGATAATGCTCATAAATGGCTTTGGCCACGACCGGCGACTCACCCGCCAGAAGCGCGTATTCCCGCCCCATCACCCCCTGAAGTTCTGAGAATTCTCCCACCATCTGGGTGTCCAGATCTGCTTTGGCAAGATAGGCGGCACGGTCCACGGTGGATTTCAGTGACGCATCGATCTGCTCGGTAATGACTGCGGCCAATGCCTGAAATCGTTGCACTTTTTCGAACGATGTGCCCAGTTTTGTGTGGAAAACAACCTGTTTCAGGCCTTCCACACGCTTTTCCAGCCCGACTTTCTGATCTTCCTGGAAAAAGAAATTGGCGTCGGAGAGTCTTGCTCGAATGACTTTTTCGTTGCCTCGGCGGACAACGTCCGGATCCCGGGGCTTCGTGTTGTTTACGGTAACGAAATGGGGAAGAAGCCCGCCGTTTTTCGACATGACGGGAAAATATTTCTGATGAGTGATCATCGAGGTGATGAGCACTTCCTTGGGCAGTTTCAGATAATCCGGGGAAAAGCTTCCGCAGATCGCATTCGGATATTCAATCAGGAAGGTGACCGTGTCGAGCAGTTCGGGATCGATCAGCACTTCACCGCCAACGGTTTCGGCAGCCTTTCGAATCTCATCAAGCACGATTTTTTTTCTTTCTTCCGGATTGACGATGATGTGATTTGCCCGCGTTTTGGCCATATAGTCGTCATACCCGGATACCTCGAAGACATGATTGTTCATGAACCGATGCCCGAATGAACTTCTGCCGCTCGAAATGTCTTCGATGGCAAAGGGAACCACTTCGCCTCCGAAAAGGGCCACGATCCAGTGAATCGGCCGCGCAAAGCGAAAATCATGATCGGACCAGCGCATGGACTTCTTGAAGGGAATCCCTGAAATGAACCGAATCATCATGGATGGGAGCAGATCTGTTGTCGGAACCCCGATGGATGTCTTTCGAACACACAGATATTCCCCCTTATCGGTCATAATCGTCTCGATTTCGGAAAAATCGACATTCTGACCTTTGGCGAAACCGAGGGCTGCTTTGGTTGGATTTCCCTGTTCATCGAAAGCGACCTTTTTGGCCGGCCCCATTTTTTCGGCGATCATATCATCCTGCTTTTCGCTCAGATCGAAAACAGCCAGACACAAGCGGCGGGGCGTTCCCATCGCCTTGATGATGCCATGCTGAAGTCGGTTTTCACGGAACATGGCTTCCGCCATTTCCTCCATATCTTTGATGGCTTTCCGCAGGAAGCCCGCAGGAATCTCTTCGGTTCCAATTTCAAGCAACAGTTCTTTGCTCATTGCTTATGTCCTTTCGAATTCATATTCGGCGTTCATATCACTTCTTAAGAAGCGGGTAGCCCATTTGTTCGCGTTGTGCAAGATACGCCTCGGCACTGAGTTTTGCCAGATTTCTGACGCGGCCGATATAACTGGTCCGCTCCGCGACACTGATGGCACCCCGGGCATTGAGGAGATTGAAGGTATGGGAACATTTCAGGCAGCAATCGTACGTCGGCAGGACCAGATTGTTCTCGGCCATCCGGATGCCTTCTTTTTCGTACATATTGAACAGTTGTCTCAGCATATCGATATCGGCCTTTTCAAAGTTATAGACGGACCACTCGACTTCGCCCTGGTGATGGACATCACCGTATTTGATGCGGTCGTTCCACTGCAGGTCATAGACATTGTCGATATTCTGGATATACATGGCAATACGTTCGATGCCGTAGGTGATTTCCACACTGATGGGTTTCAGGTCGAAGCCGCCGACCTGCTGAAAGTAGGTGAACTGGGTGATTTCCATCCCATCCAGCCAGACTTCCCACCCAAGTCCCCAGGCCCCGACCGTGGGAGATTCCCAATCGTCTTCGACGAATCGTATATCGTGATCCAGGGGATCGATACCGAAACTTCGCAACGAATTTAGATATAGTTCCTGAATATTGGGGGGGGATGGCTTCATAATCACCTGGTACTGATAGTAATGCTGCAGACGATTGGGGTTTTCACCGTACCGGCCGTCGGTCGGTCGGCGGGAAGGCTCCACATAAGCCACGTTCCAGGGTTCGGGGCCCAGGGACCTGAGAAATGTGGCCGGATTGAATGTTCCGGCGCCCACTTCCAGGTCGTACGGCTGCTGGATAATGCAGCCTTGGTCAGCCCAATATCTCTCAAGGGCGAATATCAGTTCCTGAAATGTCACGTTTTCCTCCTTTGGGTTTCACTGGCAGTCATTTTTTCCCAAGCGGTGTTCTTTAATGGGTGCACCGCGACTGGCGGTACGTAGCACGATGATTTTATGGTGTCAATATGAGAAATATCCTTTATAAACAGGTTGATACATTCTAAATCCCCATTCTGCGCACTTCATTCAAAACATTTAAGGATTTCAGTTCTTTCCCGAGCAGATACCGGATGAAACCGGAAAGAAGACGTTGACATTCCCGGGCACATTGGTCGGTCATGAAAATGCGATTCAGAAAGGCAGGATCGGAGTCTTTTCCCAGCAAAAGGGTTCTGATCGTTCCGACAGAGACAGGAATGCCATCGGCAGATCCCAGCCGATCGGCACAGGGGGGACAGCGGAGGCCGCCTGTAGAAGGACTGAAGAAATAGGGAAGGCTTGTTTGAAGCGGCTTGTTGCAATTCGTGCAACGGTCAAGGACCGGTTCGTATCCTGTCAGGCGGAGAAAGCGCAATTCGAAGAACCGGACTATGTTTTTAGCATATTTTTCCGTTTCCAAAAGCACCAGAAAATCGCAGGTCAAGTGAAATATTTCGGGGTTTCGCTTTCCTTCAAGAAGAAACTGATCGATCATATCCATGAAATAAGAGGCGGTCAGGGTCTTCTCCAGGTTTTCCCGGATGCAGGGATAGTGATCGACAATTGCGGCCTCCTCAATAAAGGCCATCTTTCCGCTTTTCTTCTTCGAAAAAACAATGGAAAGACACGTAAACGGTTCCAATGCATTGGCGAATCTTTTCCGGCTTTTGCGGGCCCCCTTGGCGATGCCCGTCACTTTGCCGAAATCCTCGCTAAGGAAGCTGACAATCCTGTCCGATTCGGCATAGTCTATCAGGCGAAGCACAATGCCGCGTGTCTTGATATGGACAGAATCGATCATATAATACGGCAGTCAGGAAGACCGTTATACTTGATTTCTCCTGCGACCATGGTCATGACCGCCTTTCCTGACATGTCCCATCTGTCGTAAGGACAGTTTTTACTTCTTGAGCGGAACTGCTTTACATCGACTTTCCAGGTACATGAGGGGTCGATGACGGTTACGTCGGCTGTTGCTTCCGGAACGAGTGTTCCGAAAGGAATCCGGAGAATCCGGGCCGGATTCGTGCTCATTTTGCCGATTAGCTGATTCAAGGAAAGCACGCCTTCCTCCACCAGGCGAAGGGACAGGGACAGAGACGTTTCAAGGCCAATCATCCCCGACAGGGCATATTCGAACTCGAGTGCTTTTTCCGTGACGGCGTGAGGCGCGTGATCGCTGGCGATGGCGTCGATGGTGCCGTCTTTGAGTCCTTCTTTTACGGCACGGACGTCTTCAGGAGAACGAAGGGGCGGGTTGACTTTGAAATGGGTGTCAAATTCTCTTAGAGACTCGTCGGAGAGGGTGAAATAGTGAGGCGCCGTTTCCGCCGTAACCCGAATCCCCCTTGCTTTTGCGTTCCGGATCAGTTCAACCGAGCCTTTCGTGCTTACATGGGCAATATGGACGGCTGTATCGGTGTAGCCGGCCAGGAGGATATCCCGGGCGATCATCGTTTCTTCCGCAATGGCGGGGATTCCGGGCATACCGAGTTCCGTCGAAACCAGCCCCTCGTTCATCAATCCACCGGCCGACAGATCCGTATCTTCGCAATGGGCGATGACCGGCAGATTAAGAGAATCCGCGTATTCGAGGGCCATCCGCATCAGATGACTGTTCATGACAGGTTTGCCGTCGTCCGACAAGGCAACCGCCCCCGCATTTTTCATATCACCGAATTCCGCCAGAGCCGCACCCTTCAACCCGGTCGAGATGGCGCCCACGGGATGTACCCGGACGAGACCGCAATTTTTCGCCTTTCTGACGATGTATTCGGTTACGGCACGGTTGTCGTTGCACGGATCGGTATTCGCCATACAGGCCACCGCTGTAAAACCGCCAGCTGAAGCCGCGGCGGAACCAGATTCGACGGTTTCCTTGTATTCGAATCCCGGGTCTCTTAAGTGGGTATGCATGTCGATAAGACCGGGCACGATGATCATGTTCTTTAGATCGATGATGACACCATCCGGATCGGTTTTCCCTTTTTCCTTTGATTTTAATCCACTTCCGATTTTCGAAATCCTGCCGTCCACGATAAGAACGTCCGCCACCCGATCCAGGTTTTGAGACGGATCGATCACCCGGCCTCCCGTCAATAGGGTTTTCACAGTGTTCCTCCTGTAAGAAGGTATAGAAGGGCCATTCTCAGGGCAACGCCGTAGGTTACCTGCTGGAGAATAACCGAATTGGTTCCGTCTGCAACATCCGGTGCAATTTCCACTCCCCTGTTCAAAGGTCCCGGATGCATGACGAGAACATCCGGATTGGCCAGTCCGACTCGGTCCTGATTCAAACAATAATATGTGGAGTACTCTCTCAATGAGGGGAAAATATTCAGACTTTCCCGCTCCATCTGAATTCTCAGCATCATGATCACATCTGCATCGCGTATCGCCTCGCCCATATCGGTATGGACGGTGACCCCAAAACGGCTCAAAAACGGCGGAAGCATTGTTGCCGGACCCGCAACGTGGACGTCGGCACCCATTTTGGTCATCCCGAATATGTTGGAGCGGGCAACACGGCTGTGTGCAATATCCCCGATGATAGCAATCTTCAAACCGGCGATAGAACCCTTTCGCAGGCGTATCGTCATCATGTCTAAAAGTGCCTGAGTCGGATGCTCATGGGCGCCGTCTCCGGCGTTGATAATCGATTGTTTGATCAGTTTTGCGATCATGTGCGGCGCACCTGCCGCGCTGTGCCGGATGACCACGATGTCCGGATTCATCGCTTCCAGGTTCCGGGCCGTGTCGATCAAGGTTTCTCCTTTGACGAGACTGCTGGAAGATGCCGTTATATTGATGGTATCCGCACTTAATCGCTTCCCGGCGATTTCGAAGGAGGTTCTCGTTCTCGTACTGGCCTCGATGAAAAGATTGATAATGGTCTTGCCGCGCAAGGTCGGAACTTTTTTGATATCCCTTGTTGAAATCTCAACGAAGGAATCGGCCGTGTCCAGGATAAAATTAATTTCATCCGGTGACAGTTCCCTGATCCCCAAAATGTCCTTTCTTTCCCATTTCATTTTTACATCCTCGATGGATTCCTTGTTGAGGGACTTAATTGAATCAGTCCTGACTTTCGTCAATAACCACTTCGTCTTTCTGGTCGTTTTCTTTCAGATGAACGGCAACGGCCTCCCAAAAAGAGGACGGAAGAACTTTCCCGACGAAATCAGCCTGAATGGGAAGTTCGCGATGCCCCCGGTCGATCAGGACAGCCAACTGAATCCTTTTGGGCCTGCCGAAATCGATCAGGGCGTCCATAGCGGCCCGGATAGTTCTCCCGGTAAACAGGACGTCATCGACCAGAACGACCTTTTTGTTATCCAGGGAAAAGGGCACATCGGTTCGCTCAAGGCGGGGTTTCCCTTTTCTTATTGCAATGTCGTCCCGATAAAGCGTAATGTCTAAAACACCCAGGGGAACGCTGGAACCCTCCATGCGTGATATTTTCTCTTGAAGCCTCTGTGCCAGAGGGACACCCCGGGTTCGGATGCCGATCAGGACGAGATCTTCCACACCCTTGTTTTTCTCCAGTATTTCATATGCGATCCTGGTAATCGATCGGTCTATGCGATCCGAATCCATAACGATTTTTTTTCTTGCCATTGCTGAAGTTCCCTCCGGCGATTTTTTTCAAGAATAAAAAGACGTCAATACTTCTAAAACAATCAGGCAAACGTTTTGATAAAAAAAAACCTCCCCTTGGAATGGGAAGGTTCAAACCATTTTGATCGATGAAAAAATGCCAATCATATTTTTAAGGTCTTTTTTCTGAAAAGGACCGGAGCATCGTTTAAATCCATTGTAAAAACAGTATTATTCTGAACATTATTTATGCATCTCTATATAGAAATGCGGCGTAAGAGTCAAGCCAAAATACAGGCCGATGCTTTTTACCACCTTGTCTTTTTAGTGAATTTATTGTAAGCATTTCTTATTATTAATTAAGTTTGCCGTTTTACGGCAAAGCAGGATTATTTCAGGATAAATCAATGAAATACGAAGGCATGATCATCAGACCGCCGAGCGAAGCTTACAGCCTTTTGCTGCAGGTAACGGTGGGTTGTTCTCATAATCTTTGCACCTTTTGTGAGACCTACAAGGGAAAGAAATTCCGCATCAAAAGTATGGAGGAAATCCGGGAGGACATCCTGGAAGCCGGGCGTTACCGAGGCATCAAAAAGGTCTTTTTATGCGACGGGGACGCCCTGATCATTCCCCAGGCCAAGTTGACGGAAATTATCCGGATGATTAAAACCGAGATCAAGGGCGTGGAAAGAATCAGCACCTACGGCAATGCCAAAAGTGTCTTGAGGAAGACCCCGGAGGAGCTGGTCGAATTGCGGGAACTGGGTCTGACCATGGTTTACCTGGGCGTTGAAACGGGCAGCGAAGCATTGCTTCGAAAAATCCGCAAGGGTGTCACGGTGGAACAGACGATCGAAGCAGGCAAAAGAATCAAAAAAGCCGGCATGATCCTTTCTGTCACCGTTATTTTGGGGCTGGGGGGCACTGAAAACAGCACGGAGCATGCCTTGGAAACGGCCAAGGTCTTAACCGCGATTGATCCGGATTATGTCGGGGCACTCACCCTGATGCTGATTCCCGGCACACCTATTTATGACGATTATAGCAGCGGGAAATTACCGCAACCCGATCAGTTCGGTTATTTGAATGAATTAAGCCAGATCATTTCCCACTCCGATTTTACGGATTGCTTTTTTACCGCAAACCATGCATCCAATTATTTGCCCATACGGGCCAGACTACCCCAGGACAAGGACCGGATCGTCGATATGATCAACCGGATCATTGCCGGCGCCGACAAAAGTGTCCTGCGTCCTGAATATCTTCGTGCCCTCTAGTGGTTTTGATTATTCATTTATGAAACATTCCAAACAGAGCGGCATCCTTGCTATCTTAAAAAATTTCTTCGCCGAGCGGGATCATGAAAGACTGGAACGGGAGATACAGACCCTGCTGGATGCGGGGGAAGAAAACGGCCTGATCGATCCGCAATCAGGCGAAATGATTCAAAGTATCCTGGAGTTTCGCGATACCATCGTCCGGGAGGTCATGATTCCCCGGACGGCGATGGTGGTCGTGAAATCGGGCGCTTCCATTGAAGAGGTAATCGATCTGATCATGAAACACGGCCACACTCGCATGCCCGTCTACGGGAGCCATTTGGACCAGATTATCGGCATTCTGAACGTCAAGGACCTTCTCAAATTCTGGTCGAAGCGGATCAACGCGGAGGATCTTCTGTCGGTTTTGCGAAAACCCTATTTTGTACCGGAAACGATGCGCACCAGCCTTCTTCTTCACGAAATGAAAACAAAGAAAATCCATATGGCCATCGTAATCGACGAATACGGAGGCACGGCCGGACTGGTCACACTCGAAGATTTAATCGAAGAGATCGTCGGCGAAATCAGTGATGAAGACGAAACACGCCCCGCAGAAAACATCGTAAAAACATCCGATAACACTTTTCTCTGTGATGCACGGACGGAGATCGAGAAAATCGAGGCCTATTTCAACGTCGAATTTCCGGAAGGGAATTACGAGACTTTAGCCGGACTGCTCTTCCACGAGTTCGGTAAAATGCCGGAGGTCGGCGAAACATTCCAGATTGGCGAGATGGAGATAACGGTTGAACAGGCCGACGAAAAAAGCATCAAGAAAGTGAAAATCGTCCTTCCGGAAAAACAAGAAGAAGCCTGAAAATTTTCCCTCGGCGAAATCTAAATGATCATATCTGCCCCGCATAATCTTTCCGGTACCGTTCATGGAGACCTGCGGCAAATTTCTCTGTCGGTCCTTTCCGCCGTCCTTTTGATCGGCTCATTTCCCAAGTTCGGTATCGGATTGACGGCTTGGGTCGCCTTTATTCCACTTTTAATCGCCCTCCATACCACAGACAAACCCTTAAAGGCATTATTGTTCGGTTTTACTACGGGCATGATATTTCATATCGGTCTGCTTTACTGGGTCGCACAAGTTATCGTCATGTACGGATATCTGCCCCTTTACATCGGCATTTCCGCCATGCTCCTTCTGTGCGCGTATTTGAGTGTTTATTTTTCCCTGTTTGCGGCGGCTGTGGTTTTTCTGCGAAACAGGGGCTTTTCGGAAATTGTGACCGCGCCTCTTCTTTGGACTGGTCTGGAATTTCTGAAATCTAATCTTTTTACCGGATTTCCCTGGGAAAACCTGGCCTATTCGCAATACAAGTATTTGCACATCATACAATTTTCCGATGTAACGGGTATTTACGGAGTCTCCTTTGTTATTGTTTTTGTGAATGTTGTTCTATTCGATCTGATCGTCCATCGGGAAAACGCAAAAAAAGTGCTTCCGGAACTGGCCTCCGGATGCATTATTCTGGCGCTTCTTTTCGGTTATGGTCAATTTTCTCTCAATCGTATTCAGTCTGAGCTTAAACGGGCCGAAGCGATGGAAGTGTCCCTCATTCAAGGGAATATTGACCAGAACATCAAATGGAATCCTCTTTTTCAGCAGGAATCCATCGAAATATACCAGAATATGTCTCTCAAGAAGGCACCCGTAGGCCTGGGATTAATCGTTTGGCCGGAAACGGCAACCCCTTTCTTCTTTCAGGATCGCTCGCATCTCTCTGCTGTGGTCCGAAGCATTCCGAAATTGACTTCGGACTGGCTCCTACTCGGCAGTCCCAGCTATCTCGACGAAGGTTCCAGAACCGATTACATGAACAGCGCTTTTTTGTTGTCCCCGAACGGCAACATTGCAGGGAAGTATGACAAAATTCATCTCGTTCCCTATGGGGAATATGTTCCGTTAAGACATTTCTTTCCCTTCATCAACAAACTCGTTGCCGGAATCGGAGATTTCAGGAAAGGCGATGGCATCAATCCGATCGGAATCGGCAGGCATGATCTGGGAATATTGATTTGTTACGAAGGTATCTTTCCCGAAATAAGCCGCCAGTACAAGGTGAATGGTGCGAATTTACTGGTCAATATTACCAACGATGCCTGGTTCGGCAAAACTTCCGCTCCCTATCAACACTTGTCCATGACGGTTTTTCGTGCCGTGGAAAACCGTACCTTTCTTTTAAGGGCAGCCAATACCGGTATCAGCGCCATCATCGACCCATCCGGTAAAATCATGAAACAAACCGCATTGTTTGAAAGGTCCGTTGTCAGAGGAAGTGTAAAATTTCTTGATCGGAAAACCATCTATGCGATATATGGGGATATATTTATGTATATATGCCTGATTCTGCTATGCGTCATTTTCTTCAGTTCAATTAAAGGAGAACTTAAATCATGCTTGAAGACCTTACCGAAAAAGTAAACGATTTACGAAAAAGAATCGATCGCCTAGGGGAGTGTCTTTGACATCCAGGAAATCGAATATCAAATTAAATCCCTCGAAAAAATCTCCCTGCAGGAATCTTTCTGGAACGACCAGGACAAGGCAAAAGACATCCTGAGAAAAAAAAGTCGGCTGGAAAATACACTTCTTCAGTGGCAAAACCGCACCTCCGCATTCAACGATCTGGAGACCCTCCTATCTCTTGCCGTCGAGGAAAAGGACCCGGCGTTTCTGGATGAAATCGAGGATGAAGCGAAGTTGCTGGACGATATTGTACGGGATTATGAGTTAAAAACGATGCTCCGTGAGGAAGAGGACACCATGAATGCCATCGTGTCCATCCACGCCGGAGCGGGAGGTACCGAATCTCAGGACTGGACGGAAATGCTTTTGCGCATGTATCTGCGATGGGCCGAGAAGAGGGCGTTCAAAACGGAAATCATTGACTGCCAGGCGGGAGATGAGGCAGGCATCAAGAGCGTTTCTTTCACTCTGGAAGGTGACTATGCCTATGGTTATATGAAAGCGGAGATCGGTATTCATCGTCTGGTGAGAATTTCTCCGTTCGATGCAAATGCCCGTCGTCACACATCCTTCGCCTCCGTTTTTGTTTATCCGGAAGTGGATGACGACATCGTCGTCGAGATCGATGAAAAAGATCTGAGAATCGACACCTATCGTTCGACCGGCGCTGGTGGTCAGCATGTCAACAAAACGGATTCGGCGGTCCGCATCACCCATATTCCGACAGGAATCGTCGTCCAATGCCAGAATGAAAGATCGCAGCACAAAAACAAGGCCATGGCAATGAAGTATTTAAGATCGCGTCTGTATGAACGGAAACTGCAGGAAAAAAACGAGAAGCTTGATGAAATTCACAAAACGAAGAAAGACATTGCCTGGGGAAGTCAGATCAGATCTTATGTTCTTCACCCGTACAAGATGGTTAAAGACCATCGCACGGATCTGGAAATCGGCAATGCGACCAAGGTCCTGGACGGAGACATTGATGAGTTCATCAACGCCTATCTGATCCTGAGTTCTTCAGCATAAATCACAAGTTGCGGGCTGGTATGGGGCTCGATGCCGTTAATTATGGTTTTGCAGGATATTATTTTGTGGTATAGGGAACGGCGATAAAGTCACGGGGGATAGGTTATGCTCATAGTGTCATCTGTATTTTTTATGAAAGGATGGTCATGAATTCAAAAAAGATTCTTTTATGGATAGCCGTTTTTTTCTCCTTTCTTTTTCTCAACACCCACGAAATCTTCGCAGAGAACAGTTACTTTAATAAACTATTTGGTACGCAAGCACCGGCGGCCACTGAAACAACCTGCCAGGGCAACCAGAGTTGCACCCCGAACAAAGCAGCCGACTGCCAAGACATAAAAACTGACCAATCCGCTTCAAAATCCAACGGTCAGGATGCGAATGACGCAGACGATGAAGAAGACACGGAACAGGATATCATGGAAATATCCTTGTCCCTTCTGGAAGATTCTCAGGAACTGTGGGTTAAAGGCGATGTGGAAGGTGCAATCCGACTTTTGGATCAAGCCTATGAACTGATGCTCAAAACAGACGGAGATCCGGACATCGCCAGGCAAAAAGACGATCTGCGTCTCCTCATTTCCAAGAGAATTCTCACGATCTATACCTCCCTGCAAACCAAAACAAACGGTAAATACAGCGAGATCCCTCTGATCATGAATGCGGATGTGCAAAAGGAAATCCGTCTTTTCCAGACCGTCGAGAGGGACTTCTTTATATCTTCATACCAACGTTCGGGACTTTACCGGCCCATGATAATCGCCGAACTGAAAAAAGCAGGTTTGCCTGAAGAGTTGTCCTGGCTGCCGTTGGTCGAGAGCGGATTCAAAATCTGTGCATTATCCCGGGCAAGAGCCCTGGGATTGTGGCAGTTTATTCCTTCGACCGGCTACAAATACGGCTTGAATCGGGACGAGTGGATTGATGAACGGATGGATGTGGAGAAATCCACGGCCGGGGCCATCGGTTATCTGAAGGAACTGCATCACATGTTCGGCGACTGGCTTACTGCTCTTGCCGCCTATAATTGCGGGGAGGGCAGGGTATTGAAGGTCATCTCCGGTCAACATATAAATTACCTTGACCGATTCTGGGATCTCTACCGGCAGCTTCCGTATGAAACGGCCCGATACGTGCCACGTTTTCTGGCTACCCTGCACATCATCCGGAATCCCCAAAAATACGGGATGGATCTGGGGCCAACCCTTGAAAACCAATCGCCCTATCCCTACAATGTTGTGAAGACGAACAAAAGCATGCGTCTTTCGGACATTGCCTCCAAAATAGAAATTTCTGAAGATATGCTGAATGTTCTCAATGCCGAATTAAGACTGAGGGTCACACCGGACAGAGATTATCATTTCAAAGTTCCGGCTGACTCATCGACAAAGCTTCTGACCGTTATGGATGAGATCCCGCAATGGGAAAGACCGGCGCCGCCTCCTAAAATAGTTTTTAAAAAGTCCACCTGTTTGGAGCACAAGGTGAAAAAAGGGCAAACTTTCGCTTCCATTGCCAAAAAATATGGAACGACGGTCTCTGCTATACGTAAAGCCAATCACCTGTCCAAAAGGACTCCCTTAAAAAAAGGACAGGTCCTGAAGATACCCTCGGATAACATCTCCTCCGTAAAGGCGGCGAAAGAGAATGGAAAGCCGGGCAAGCTTTCGAAGGTAAAAGGAAAAAAGAAACTTGCCGCAGGGAAAAACACCCGGCGCTACAAAGTAAAAAGAGGGGATACCCTGGCCTCTCTGGCAAAACGTTTCGATGTTTCCGTGCAGGAACTGAAGAAAATGAACAAACTGTCAGGATCCTCCCTGAAGGCAGGGGCGACGATAAAGGTCGTCCAGTAGGATTTGATCGTTATACCATTTGTTCAATCTCATGAATTTTTTCCAGCAGCCTCTTGCGGGAAACGGGCATCGTGGTTTTGATTTCCTGTGCAAATACGGATATCTTGTATTCTTGAATCATGGCCGATAGTTCGAACAGGGTTTTTCTTTTTTCCGGTGAACAGATAGGGCTCATTGTCTTCATCAAATCATCATACGTCTGAATGAATTCCGTCACGTCGCTTTCCTTGATTCGATCCTTTTCGAGATTACACACCCCTCTTTCCGCTCTGATACTCAAAGCCCTGATATAGCGGATGAGGTTTACGAACCCATCTTGCTGGAAATGCAACAGAAAATCCGGAGGCAACAGGCCCTTCAGTTCATTTTGAAGTTGATCGAGATACTTCAAGATCACCGGATTCCTATTATTAATAGCAGCAAAGTTTTCGATGGTCCGATGGACGGTATGATATGTTTTCACGACCCGGATAATGTGTGGCAGAATCTCCGCAGCATAGGGTAGAAATCTTTCCGCTTCCTTATCGAGACTATCCTGAAATGCCCTGTTATTCCTTGCATCCAGGTCATATAGATCATGGATTACTTTATGAATAATGAACTTGATTCTTTCCGTGGTATCTCCCAGTGGCTTCAGATATTCGGTCAATTCACGGTTTGAAGTAAGAGTTTTTTTTAAGTTTTTTGCCCTCTCTTTTAGCTGAATTGCGTAACAGAGCATCATTCCCTTGCGATGTTCGCGCCGGGCTTCATCGGAATCCTTGAAGAGCTTGACCGAACAGCATCCTCCCTGGTCAGAAACGGCAGGGTAGAAGTACCCTTTCACTTGACCGCGAATCAGGAAAGGAACACGCTCCGGCAATTCATCCATATCAAAGGAAACGAAATCTTGTTTTTCCCACTGTGTTCTGGCTGCTTCGAAAGCCTCGTTTTCAGTTTCTTCAAGGGTTTCAGAGTAAAGCGTTTTGAGATCACGGCTGGATGAGAGAGGTTGCCCCGTTTCATCCACAATCTCATAGCGCATCCGAAGATGTTCGTCGAGGCGCTCCACGGACCAAGCGGAATTGGGAACTTCGATTCCCAAATCTTCCTTGATATGCAGACTGAGGCAGGCCAGAAAATGCTTTTTCTTTTTCGTCATCCCTTGGGCAATCCGAAAGGCATTTTCCCTGATGGGATGAAGTTGTCTCCTGTATTCTTTTGGGAGTCCCTTGAGAAGGGCATAAATCCGCTCTTCTTTCAGCCCGGGGATGAGCCAGTCGATCGCATCATAAGGTACGCTGGTCAATGCATTGATCGGCAGCTTCAAGGTAACGCCGTCCTTATCCGATCCCGGATCAAAGGCATAAGACAACCGAAAAGTAATATTGTCGAATTGAACGGTATCGGGGTAATCGGCATCGATGCTTCTTGCGGGTATGTCCCGTTCGAGAAGATCCTCTTCCGTCATTTCCAGAAAACCATCCGAACCTTTTTCGATAATGAGTCGTTGCAGGGATCTGACACTCGTTATCCCCGGTAATCGTTTCCGATAAAATGCGACCTGACCGTCCCGTTTGACCAGCAGATCTCTTTTTCGTATTTTTTCTTCATAATCCTTGATTCGTCTGATCAAGCGTTGATTAAAAGTTAGGAAGGAGAACTTTTTGGTCACTTCTCCATCGACCAGAGCCTCATGGAAGAATTGTTCGGATACCGCCGAATCGATATTGCCATAGGCGACCGTGCGTCGCGGCACGATGATGAATCCGAAGAGACTGATCTGCATAAAGGCTACGACCTCGCCTTTATCCCGATCCCAATGGGGATCCGAGTAGGTGCGTTTGCACAGGTGACCGCCCAGTTGTTCCAGCCACTCCGGCTCGATATGGGCAACGGTCCGTGCGTACAAGCGCGAGGTCTCTACATATTCTGCCGCAACAATCCATTTCCCGCTTTTTTGGAACAGGCTTGACCCAGGGAAGATATAGGCTTCTTTCCCTTTCATAGCCATAAAGCCGTGCTTTTCCCTTTTTTGGGCAATATGGGAAAGATAACCGGACAGAATCGATTTATGTATCGCCGCATACTCGGGGCTGCGGATGGACCAATTCCCGGTTGGGGTTATTTCCGAATTCTGACTGTCTTCGCGAGCGGTCAGCTCATTCCTGTAACGAGTATCCTGCTGCAGAATATGGACAAGCTGATGATAAATATCCTGCCACTCTCTCATTCTCCTGTAAGACAGGAAGTGATCTTTACAGAACTTTCTCATTTTGTTCTGTGAACGGAAATCTTTCCAGGTTCTTCCGTAATGTAACCAGATATTAAGCAGGGTGAGAAAATCAGATTGAGGGTTTTTCAGGAGAAGATGCATCTCGTCGGCCTGCTTTTCCTTTTCGGCGGGTCTCTCCCGGGGATCTTGAATGCTCAGGGCGGAGGCAATGACCAGGATTGCATGGAGACATTTTTCATCGCGCCCCTCGATGATCATGCGGGCCACCCGGGGGTCGATCGGAAGAAGGGCCATTAATCTGCCTTTATCGGTCAGTTGATACGGATTGTGATTTTTTGCTGATTTCTTTCCCTTGGCGATTGCACCCAGTTCATAGAGCAGATCGAAGCCGTCTTTGATCGCTTTTTCCGAGGGTCGATCGATAAAAGGAAACGTGCGAATATCCATCAGGTTTAAAAAGAGCATCTTGAGAATGATGCCGGCGAGATTGGACCGGAGTATTTCCGGGGTATTGAATTCCACTCGAGTCTTATAATCAGCTTCGCTGTATAGCCGGATGCAAAGGCCGTCCTGAACACGTCCGCAACGGCCTTTTCTCTGATCTGCACTGCTTTTCGAAACGGGCAGAATCGGCAAACTGGTGGTCCCGGATCTCGGATTATAACGTAATTCCCGTGCCAGCCCCGCATCGACGACGAAACGCACGCCGGGAATAGTCAACGATGTTTCCGCAATATTGGTGGCCACAATGACTTTTCTCGCCGCCACAGGCTGAAAAACCCGCTTTTGGTCCGACCAGGAGAGTCGCGCAAACAGCGGTAAAATCAGCGTATTCCCATCATTGCGCCCTTTCAGCATCTCACAGCATTCACGAATATCCTGCTCGGTCGGCATAAAAACCAGGACATCACCATTGGGTTCCTCTTGCAGCAAGTTATCGACGGCGCTGACGGCAGCATCGATATAGGTCAGCTCTCCTTTCTCTTCCAGGTCCCGGTCGATGGGCAGATAAGAGACCTCAACGTGATAAAGCCTGCCGGATACTTCGATAATGGGTGCATCGTGGAAAGCTTGGGAAAATTTTTCCGTGTCCAGTGTCGCGGAGGTTATGATGACTTTGAGATCTTTCCTCTGCTTCAGGAGATTACGAAGCATGCCCAAAATGAAATCGATATTCACGCTTCTTTCGTGTGCTTCGTCGACGATGATCGTATCATATTGCTTCAGCATCGGATCGTGGGATGTTTCCGCGAGCAGGATGCCGTCGGTCATGATCTTGATGCTGGATTCAGCTGTGAATTTCTCATCAAAACGGATTTTGTATCCGACGGTCCTGCCAACAACCTCCCTCAGTTCCTCTGCAATACGGTGGGCAATGGTCATCGCGGCCAGACGCCTGGGTTGCGTACAGGCAATTCGACCCCTTTTTCCCCGGCCGGCTTCAAGGCACATTTTAGGGATCTGCGTAGACTTGCCGGAACCGGTTTCTCCACTGATGATGATAACCTGATGATCCCGGATGGCCTGGAGAATTTCATCCTTCTTTTGAACAATGGGCAGGGCCGCAGGGTATTTGATCAGAATCTTAGTTCCGTCTTTTGCAGTCCTGATCTTCAGTGACTTATCGTCGATTGCCGTATCCATGAGGTCAGGTCGTTTTTTCCAGAATTTCGGGCATAACATTCTTGGTCGAATGCCAACCTTTCTGGATGGTTTCCTTGGCTCTATTGAATTCAAGGAGGGATATATCGGATAATTTGGGTGATATGAGCACATCCGGCGGATCGACAAGCATCCGCTGACGCGTAATTCTATCCTGCATGATGTAAATGGACCGCATGATCACATCAATCATGTTTGGCGTTCGGGCTGCGATCGTTTCATGCTGATCCGGCTTCTTTAAGAAGGGAAAGTTCGAGGAGATGAAGTCGCTCTTCAGAACATCCAAAAGCTTTTCCTGAAAAACTGGGTTGACGATTGGGTTGGATTTCTTGGAAACGTTCTTTTCAAGAATTCCATCATTCAGGTTTACGGCAATCACGATATCTGCGCCCATTGTTCGACAGAGCGACACCGGTACAGGATTGACGAGACCGCCGTCGATCAGCCATTGCGACCCTTTCTGAAAAGGAGTAAAAAGACCGGGCAAAGCGAAGCTGGCTCGCAGTGCATCAAGAAGCGGCCCTCTCCTGAAATTGACTTCCTTTCCCGTATGTAAATCCACGGCAACAGCGCCATAAGGCAAGGGAAGGTCTTCTATCGAAATATTGGATATTTTGTTCCGGAAGAATTCGGTGATCCGATCACCTTCAATGAGTCCACGCCGAGACAGGCTGACATCCATATATTTAAGAAAATCGAACCATGAAAATTCGCGTGCCAATTCTTCCAGCGCATCCAGGATGCCTGCGGCATATGCGCCGCCGACAACGGCCCCCATGGAACAACCGCAAACGATATCAATGGGAATCCCTTCCTCCTGAAGGCATTTGATCACGCCGATGTGCGACCATCCGCGCGCTGACCCGCTCCCCAGGACCAGTCCGATTCTTTTTTTCTTTTTCATGCCTCTTAAATATAATATTGAAGATTATCCGTAAACTGTCTAGAATGGTTTAACTAGCACAGGATGGATAGAAGTTTCCATGATTATCAATTCCCGGCGGGATGTTTTCTTATTTATAATTTCCATCTCGCCGCTTTTGCAGTGAAGACAAACGAGGATTTATGCCGATACTGACCCTATACTTTCAGCTGCATCAGCCGATGAGACTCCATCCGGATCGCGAGAAATTCTTGTGGGAAGAGATGAACAGGGAAGTCTTCCTCAAGGTTTCCGATAAATGCTATTTGCCGGCCCTGTCCATGTTCAATGAGCTGATCCGGGAAAATCAGGATTTCAAAATCACCCTCAGCATGTCCGGAACCTTTCTTGAGCAGGCCGAGAAATTCAAGCCGGAGGTCATTAAATCACTCAGAACATTGATTGAAGAGGGGGAAAAGAACAGTCAGGTCGAATATCTTGAAGAAACCTATTACCACTCTCTGAGCAGTCTTTACGAAGATCCGCGGAAAAGGGAATTCCGCGATCAAGTCAGTCTTCACCGGGACAAGATGCGACGCCTATTCGGCATTTTCCCGACATCTTTTCGCAATACGGAACTTATGTACAACAATCACATCGCCGAAGTGGTTGCCGACATGGGCTATGTTTCCATGCTCTGTGAAAAAAGAAACGATATGTTTACCCAAGGGAATCAACTTGTTTCCCCGAACGCCATTTTTCGGGCCAAAGACACGAATATGCTTGTTCTGGCGAGAAACCGCGAGTTGAGCGACGATATTGCCTTTAGATTTCCCCATATGCCGATCAGTCCGGAACAGTACGTGGACTATATTGCGAAAGTCGACGGTGAAGCCGTCATTTTGGGCTTCGACTTTGAACATATCGGTGAACATATCTGGAAGGAGCGCGGAATCTTCGATTTCTGGAAGGGTCTTCCCGCGGCGCTGAGTAAAGCTTCCAGCATCATCATGGAAAATCCTTCCGATGTTGTCCGTTTGATTCATAACAAGGCGACTTGTCCCGTCATCGATATCCATGCCCTCTCCACCTCGTCCTGGGCGGACGCGGGGAGGGACACCTTCGGCTGGCTCGGCAATCCGACCCAATACCATCTGTTTCGGGATATTGAACGGTTGGAGCCTGACGTCAAAAAAGCGGGAGGAGAACTTCTGACAAAATGGCGATACCTGACAACGTCGGATCATGTCTACTTTCTGCATGAACATATCGGAGAAGACCATGCCGTCCATTCCTATTTCAATCCTTACGGCGGCTCAATCTCCCAACCCACCCTGATTTTGACCCGGAAAATAGACGACCTCGACCATGCTGTCAGAAGATATGAAATTCTAAAAAGAGCCGAGCGGACAGCCGTTCTCCTGATCACCCCGGAAACGGGAAGACTGCCGGAAGACATGGGGGAGTTGGCCCGGTATATTTCCGGTAAAAGCGGCGGCCAGGGAGAGGTGGTTTCGGCCCTGTGTGAAGGTCTTTCGGAAAGAGGTATCGATGTTCACATCGCGACGCTCAATCTGAAAAGAAGATTCCAGAAGGAATCGAAAGTCGATGAAAAACAGTGGCGGGAAATCCGCTACAAGACGGATTCCAGGAAAATTCATCTCGTGAGTTCCGCGGTATTTTCCGAGAATCTGAGTGCCTACTCCGGTAACCCGCTGTTGACCGCCGCCGAATTTCAACGGGCCGTCATCAACGATATCATCAAGACCATCCGGGCACGACATAAAGGGAATATGATCATGCACACGCACGACTGGATGGCCGGCGGCATCATTGCCGCGTATGCAAAAGCCTCCGGCATTCCATTTCTACACACGGTGCATAATGTCTTCACGGCGCTTTTACCCGTTGATACCTTTACCGGTGTCCATGTGGACGAACTTTCCGATTATCTTTACTTCGGTTTTATGGACGGAAAACGCTGTATCGATGCCCAGGCAACAGCCATCAAAAATTCCACACTGATCAATTTCGTCGGTGAACGCTTTCTGAGGGAGGTCGTAGAAGATTATTTCGCGGACCGATCCATCATCCCCTTGAGTGTACGTAACGAGGTCAAAGCAAAATATTTCAGCGATGCCGCAAGATCCATCATCAACGCACCCGCTTCCATGATGTATCCCGAAAAATGTGATGATCTGGTTCAAAAATACAATCCGGATAATTTCTATGAGGCAAAACGAGTAAACCTCGTTGAATTCCAAAAGAGGACCGGGTTGAATGTGAATCCCGATGCCATTCTGTTTTTCTGGCCGTCCCGGCTGGATCCCGCCCAGAAGGGCATTGAACTGCTGGAACAGATTGCCCAAAGGTTCGTTGACGCGTTTCCGGAAGCTCAGATTGCTGTTGTGGGAGATGGGGTTGGCAACGACAAGTCGCATGTGGATGCGCTGGGGCGCATCTCCTGTGCATCGGGAGGTAGAATCGCTTACCAGCCCTTTAACGAATCCCTCTCCATGCTTGGTTTTGCCGCAGCCAGTGACGTATTCGGTGCCTCACTTTATGAACCGTGTGGCCAGATCGATCAGGTAGGGAACCTTTTCGGGGCCACGGCGACAAACCGGGACACGGGTGGCTATCATGACAAGATCAGGGAATTGCGTCTAAAAATCGATGGTTCTCCCGTAGATGTCGGCAATGGTTTTCTATTTCGTGATTATGATGCGGGAGGGTTGTGGTACGGCCTGCAGAAAAGCGTTCAGTTTCACCGGAAGGCGCCATCCGTCCGGAGTGAACAAATTAAGCGAATCATGCTGGAAGCCCGTGAACGCTACGATCTGAACAATATGATCGTGGAATATCTCCGTTTGTACGAAAAATTGAACGGCGGGCGGCCTCTCGCGTGATGATGAATTCCTGCATCAGGGTTGTTTCGATCCTGCCGCATTCTCTGTCACCCATTCTTTTTTAAGGCCGTTCCAGATATCCCCTGTTTCCTGATAGACAACGGCTTGAACAATGACCTCCTCAAATGAGGTGCCCCGGAACGTTTCCCCGTCTCTGTGGCATGCAACCGAATCGGCGCCGTCTATATCAATTTTTGCATCACCCTTAAGCATGCCAAGCAAGCCTCTTTCCGGATAGACCGGATCGGACAGAAGGGGAAGCCATACCAGTTGGTCGGTTAAATCACTTCTGACACTGGACTGGAATCCGACATCCCAGATGAAGGTCAGCCAGACATACTCTTCCTCGGTATACCAGCTCAAAAGTCTGCCCGTAAAACTCGGCCTTTTGTCATACACGCGATCACAGCCCTTCCAATCACCTTTCGCCTTCTGTATGGCGGGGTGCGCCGCCATGATTCGAAAATCGACGTTCATATCCGTTCCTCTGGTCAGATTAAAGTTTCATTATTCTTGGTAGATAAGGCGTATAACCGACTGAAAACGTAATTTCCCCTTGAAAACGGATTAAAAAAAGATTAAATCCCTTAGTCGTTTGATCTTTCTATCAGCACTTTTGGTGTGTATGCTCGGTTTTAATTCGTTGCCTGGGTGGCGGAACTGGTAGACGCAAGGGACTTAAAATCCCTCGAAGGTTACCCTTCGTGAGAGTTCGATTCTCTCCCTAGGCACCATTAAATATTTTGATTTTAGAGCTATTATCTTAGCCTAATTAGGCGTTTCTACACATAGACTCATCTGTCTGCTCATTTCATATCATTTTTCTAATAAAAATGTAATAAGCGATTTTTTACGCGGATATTTATTGTTGTGCGGATTTTTCTTCTGATTTTATTTGCCTAATGTACATTATATGAATATAATACTGTGAAATAAGAACACTGAGAATGTGGTAAATTGTTTCAGGAAAATTTGTGTCAAAGTATCTTTAAAATTATAAATTAACGACCTTTCTTAATCTATTTTTAAAAATATATGCGTTTAATACCAAATTTCAAATCAGTTTATGTTCAACTTGTAAAACTTTTAAAATTTGCAGTTGCTGTTCATCTGAAAGGAGGTCAAGGGGGAGGTATGAAAACGATGAATTTAGTTCTAAGGTATGGTCTCTGTCTTGTTGTTGGGGTGCTTTTCGTGGGTTTTAACAATGCCCAGGGAGAAACCCTTCAGGATGCCATTCAACAGATGCTTAAAACAAACCCGGATATCAGGTCAACCGCCTATAACAAATTGGCCAGAGAGCAGGAGGTCGTTCAGGCTAGAGCCCGTTATTTCCCGACCCTCGACGTGATTGGAAGAACCGGTTTCTATAATCAGGATCATCCGGATGCAGATTCCAACTGGCCGAAGGAAGCCACTCTCAGTCTCCGCCAAAATGTTTTCGAAGGGGGCGCAACCCTTTCCGAGGTGCAGCGTCAGGAGGCCCGGGTTAAATCACAGGCCTACCTTTTACAGGGTAGATCCGAGACGACAGGTCTCCAGGCCTGCAAAGTTTATCTCGGTGTGTTACAGTCTTCTGACCTTTATGACCTTGCCAAAGAGAACCTGCTGATCCACGAACGGATCTATGACCAGATTAAATTGAGAAGTGAAGCAGGAGTCGACCGCAGGGCGGATCTGGATCAGGTTATGGGTCGTCTGGCCTTGGCGCAATCCAACATGGTCGTCACAAAAGCCAATATTGAAGACGCTAAAACGGACTACCAGAATGTAATCGGAACTTTGCCCGGTGATTTGGTGAAACCCGAACCCGTGGATTCAGCTGTCCCACCCACCATGGAGGAAGCGGAGCAAGCCGCCATTAAAAATTATCCCATTCTGAAGTCTGCCAAGGCCGATGTCGAAGCCCGCGAGAAGCAGCTTGAGACCGCCAAACGAGTCAACTTCCCCAAATTGGATGTGGCCGTAGACTATGATTGGCAGGACGATACACAGGCTGCGGACCCTGAAAAGTACCAGGAAGATCTGACCGCAATGGCCATACTGAGCTTTAACATCTTCAATGGTTTTAAAGATAAGGCACGCATCTCCGAAACACGCTATCTTGTCAATGAGGCGGAAGAGATCATGAACGGCACGCAACGTCAGGTGGTGCAGTCCATTCGCCTGTCTTATGAAGCTTATCTGGCCGCGCAGGACAGGGTCAAGAAGCTGGAGGAATACGTGAAGGCATCGAAGTTGACGGCGGATGCATTTACCGCACAGTGGAGCATCGGCCGCCGAACCATGTTTGACGTGCTGGATACGCAGGCAGAATACATCAATGCCAAGACGGATCTTGTTAAGGCGCAGTATGAGAAGAAGTATGCGGAATATCGCGTATTGACCGGTATGGGTGTCCTGACGAAAACCATGGGTCTTCAGTGGCCTGCGGAAAGTCAGGTGGCGGAAAACAGCCGGAAATAAATTGCTGTCAAACAAAAATCAAAATCATTAAACCTGCCTCCGATTGTTAAAGAACAATTGGAGGCAGGATCCTTGAATCATACGCAATTTCAAGATTACACAATAGAAACAGACGCCACATTTCATCCAAGAGACTGCCGGCAGTCGCACAATCCATTAAAGTTTTCACATCAACTGTCCGAATCTGTATATTATTATCCAAAACAACTCTTTTTCTCACAATTGTAATATAAAGGATCAGTTTGATTTAGGGAACGTGGCGAAAACATTAAATAAATTTGAATGGATTCTGCTTCTTTCAATTCTTCTTTCCGGTCTGATCATTATAGAACCGGTCTTCAACGGCGAGAATTTTCGATTAAACCGGGAAGTTCTTAAAAAAGCCGAATCCAAATACGGCAGAGATGCCCTGAACCGTCTTCTGTTATGGGAAGATCTTATCCAAAAGGACAAGAATTCCTCGGATCTTCAAAAATTGGATAAGGTCAATCGTTTCTTTAACAAGATGGAATTTGTCAATGATGTTTACCTCTGGGGAGTCAAGGATTACTGGGCGACGCCCATTGAGTTTATTTGCCAGAATGCGGGAGATTGCGAAGATTTTGCTATTGCCAAATATTTCACACTGAAAGCGATGGGGGTTTCTGAAAGAAAGTTAAATGTAACCTATGTCAAGTCTCTTCGTTACAATATGCATCATATGGTCCTGACATATTACGGGAAACCGGGGGCAGAACCTCTTGTTCTCGACAACCTGAGCGACTCAATTGATATGGCTTCAAAAAGGAATGATTTGATCCCCATATTCACCTTCAACGGTACGGGACTGTGGCTTGCCCACCAGCGGGGACAGGGAAAACTTGCGGGGGCCAGCAGCAGAATTACGCCCTGGCAGGATCTCCTGCAACGGATGTCAGATCACCCACTTTAATATGGAAGGTTTGGAAAAATGACTCTATACCGACAGCTTATCATTTTCACCCTTTGTCTTTTTTTCCTGCTTTTTACCGGAAGCTGGCTGGCTAAATTTGAAAGCACGCGCTCTTTTCTCGTGAATCAGCTTGAATCACATGCCCAGGACACAGCGACGTCACTGGGCTTGTCCATCTCATCTCATGTCGGAGCCGGCGACATCGCCACGATTGATGGGATGATCAACGCCGTTTTCGATCGCGGATATTATGAATCGATAAGACTGACCGACACGACCAATAAAACCATTCTGGAACGAAAACTGAAAGTGACCATTGAAGATGTACCGCAGTGGTTCATCTCCTTGGTCCCCTTAAAACCACCCGAGGCAACGGCCAATACCATGTCCGGATGGCGTCAAACCGGTACCGTTCATGTCAAAAGTCACCCCGGCTACGCCTACAATACGCTTTGGGAAGATGCCGTCCGTATGACTCTTTGGTTTGTTGCCTGCGGCATTCTGGTCCTGGCCGGAGGCGCCATAGGACTCCGGATTCTGTTAAAGCCGTTGTTTCGTGTTGAGCAGCAGGCAGATGCACTTTGCCGGAAGGAATATGAAATTCAGGAGCGTCTTCCCTGGACGAAGGAACTCAGATCGGTCGTCCAAGCCATGAATCGGATGACCATCAAGGTCAAGGAGATGTTCGAGGAACAGGTAACGCATACGGAAAGTCTTCGGGAAAGGGCTTATCACGACACGCTGACCGGTTTGGGAAACCGACGTTATTTTGAAGGCCAGGTCAATGCCTATCTGGATCTTCCAGAGTCTCCGAAGAAGGGAATGATCCTGTTGCTTCAAATCAATGATCTAGCCGCTCTTAACCTGGAAAGGGGCCTGCAGGCCGGTGACGAACTTTTGAAACGGGTAGGGGACCTGATTCGAGACGGCTTTGATCAATATGAAAACGCCGTCCTGTCCCGCTTAACCGGCGGCGATTTCGGGATCTTTCTTCCCGATGCCCTGCCATGGGTCGCGGAATCCGTTACGTCTGTTCTGACCAACCAGTTGAGACAGATTGCAACGGAGGGAATATCCCTGACTGATAATGTGGGACACGTTGGGGTATCCGTCTTTGACGGTTCTGTCACGCTCCCACGCATCCTCTCTGAAGCGGACGCCGCATTAGCCTCTGCCAGGCAGACAGGACCGAATGCCTGGAGCATCCGCACGATTGGAGATGAAGAAACACCTCTTGGCCAATTCAAATGGAAGGCAATGCTAGAAAACGCGCTTGATGAGCGCAGAGTTGCCCTGGAAGCGCAGCCTGTTGTCAAGGCCCGTGATCATAGTCAGGTTCTGCATCTGGAGATATTTTCACGAATTATCCGGGAGGATGGTGAATGGCTAAGCGCATCCCTTTTTATGCCTTTTGCCGAACGCATGAAGCTGGTGTCCAAATTGGACCGTCTTGTACTGGAAAAAGTTACACAATATGATCGTCGGGAACTCCCTGCAGAAACCGTGGCCGTCAATATCTCCGCCGCATCCCTTCAGGATTTGCCTTTCAGACAGTGGCTGGAGAACTTTTTGATGAATTTACCTCCGTCGGCCCCCCGACTGATATTCGAATTCGCCGAATATGGCGCCGTCCAGAATCTGCAGATCTTAAGAGATTTCCGAACGGTTCTGGAAAAACAGGGACACGGAATCGGCCTGGATCATTTCGGACGGAGTTTTTCTCATTTGGGGTATCTCCAATCCCTTAGACCGGATTACGTCAAGATAGACAGGGCCTATACGGGAGAGCTAAAAGAAGAGGAAAACGATGCACGATTTTATATCTCTTCTCTTTGCCGGGTCGCTCACAGCATCGACATATCCGTCATTGCAGAGGGCGTGGAAACTGAACAGCAGTTTAGGATCCTGAAAGAATTGAATCTTGACGCCGTACAGGGGTATTTCCTCGAACGGCCCCAACCATTGGAAAAATACCTGAAGTAAGGACATGGCAGGATAGCAGTTTACTGTTTCCTCGTTTTGATCCTGCGAAATATTTTTCGCGAAACGATCTTTGAAATTTATTAAGAATTACTCAGATAATGTCGTCTACCGTCAGGATGCTCTGGGAAGAATATTTTTCCCGGATCTTCTTACGTTCCATGATCTTTTCTTGTGCCTTTTCCGGGAGTTCCGTAAAGATGATCACATTTTTCCGGATCAGCAGATCGACCATGTCTTCAAGGAGCCGGATAAAACCGAGGTCGGAAATGGTCAACAGGGTCTGCCACGATTCATTGGTGGCATTATGTTCCAGAAATTCCAGAACATCCTGATCAATCGACGTTTTCTGTTCCGTTACATTTGTTTTCGGGTTGTTGTGTAATGCGATGATTTTTCCTTCGTCATTTCGTTCTACATACAGCATGGGTTGTCTCCTTATTTTTTATTTACAATTAGAAAAAGCTACGGTTATATTAAGCATGATTAATGCCATTTTAATATTAAATACAGCCGCTATCATTGGTATCAATTTTGCTAATTGATAATAAATGATTTTCGTCGGTGTGAATATTTCACAGTTCAAGAAAGAAGGATTGAAGAATTTATGTCGGAAGAAAAAATTCTCGAAACCGCGAATCAATGGATAATCGGTGAAGACGTGGACAGACATGATGACCCGCTTCTTGATTGTCTTTTGCAGTTGAGCAAGTTGCACGGTCGCCCTGCATCACGAACGGGACTCAGCTCCGGATTACCACTTGTCAACAACCGCCTCACCGTCGATCTTTTTCCACGAGCAGCAAGCCGTGCGGACCTTTCCTCACGCATTCTGAAGAGGCCGCTTGGAGAGATACAGAAAATCAATATGCCCGCCATCCTGCTGCTGAATGATCGTCATGCCGTTATTCTCGCTGATAAAACAGCCGACACACCGAATTATAAAATCCTTCTACCGGAAACCGGCATGGGGGAGAAGATTATTACTCATGAGGAACTGGAAAAACTGTATACGGGATATGCGATTTTTGTTCGTCCTAAATACCGTGTGGAAAGAAAATCGCTGAACGACCTGAGTCAGGTAACAGCCCGTCATTGGTTCTGGGGCACCATGCTTGAATCCTGGCGTATTTATCGGGATGTATTGCTGGCTGCATTTCTGATCAATGTTTTGGGACTGGTCGGAACCTTTTATGTACTGAATGTATACGACCGGGTTATTCCGAACAGTGCATACGAGACGTTGTGGGTTCTCTCCATCGGTGTCATCATCGTTTATATTTTTGCCGTGGTCATGCGCGCCTTGCGTAGTCATTTTATTGACGAGGCCGGCAAAAAAACCAACTTGAAATTGTCATCCATGATCCTTCAGAAGGTGCTGGATCTGAGAATGGAAGCGCGACCCCAATCGATCGGATCATTCACGAACAACCTGCAGGAATTCGAAAGTATCCGTGATTTTATCACATCCTTTTCCATTACCGCTCTAATCGATATTCCCTTCATGTTCCTGGGTCTTCTGGTGGTCTGGTACATCGGCGGCGTCCTGGTGGTGGCCTTTCTTTTTGCGATAGCTGCTCTGGGAGGCGTTGCCTACTTTATCCAGGAACCGTTGCAGGCGGCTGTCGAAAAATCCGTAAAGGCCTCCGCTCAGAAAAATGCTATCCTCGTAGAAGGCGTTGCCGGCTTGGAAACCATAAAAATGCTCGGGGCCGAAAGTCAGATCCAACGTGCCTGGGAAGAGGCCGTCAGTTACATCGCCAACTGGAGTTCAAGGTCCAGATTTCTCTCGTCAGCCGTTCAGGATGTCGCCTACTTTGTCCAAAGCGCCGTGGTGGTGGTCGTCGTGATCGGCGGCGTCTACATGATTACATTGGGGGATCTTTCCCAGGGGGGGCTCATTGCTCTGGTGATTCTTTCCAGGCAGGTACTCGCACCGATGGCGCAGGTGGTAAACCTGGCCACACGTTACCATCGGGCCAAGGAGGCTCTCAAAACAATTAGCGATATCATGCAGCTTCCCGTTGAAAGACCTCCGGAAAAGTCGTTTCTTCTGAGGTCCCGTTTTGAAGGGGCCATCGGTGTAAAAAACCTGACCTTTTCTTACCCCGGCCAAGCGAATAAAGCTTTAAACAACATCACTCTGGATATTTCCGCGGGTGAAAAGGTCGGCATTATCGGTCCCGTAGGGTCCGGAAAAACCACTCTCGGGAAATTGATGCTGGGGCTTTATGAGCCGACAAGCGGGATGGTCACCATGGACGGTACGGATATCCGCCAGATCGATCCCGCCGAACTACGTCATTTTATCGGTTACGTACCTCAGGACATTATCCTTTTCAAGGGAACCGTTCGTGACAACGTTACCATGGGGACCCATGACATAGACGATCACACCGTCCTGCACGCCGCCGAAATTGCGGGGGTCAATAACTTCATCAAAAAACATTCGAAAGGGTTCGATATGGAGGTCGGCGAATTTGGCCGTGGTCTTTCCGGCGGCCAGAGGCAATGCATCGTTCTTGCCAGGGCCATCCTGTTGGATCCGCCCATCCTGGTCCTCGATGAGCCCACGAGCAATATGGATAATAGAACGGAAATCCGGATTAAGAACAACTTATCCGGACTGATCAAGAGCAAAACACTGATCATGATCACCCACCGGGCATCGCTTCTTGAAATGGTCGATCGCCTGATCGTCATTGACAACGGTACGGTGGTCGCGGATGGTCCGAAGGCTTTTGTTCTGGAAGCCATGAAAAAAGGTCAGTTAAACATTTAAGCATTTTTGCAGGAGAATGACAAATTGTCCGAGTCTGAGAAAAAAACAAAATTAAATGAGCTGTTTCGAAGAATGCCACCGGAAGAATCCGATTTCGTAACGGACATCCGGAACTCCGTCCTGGCGCAGACACCACGGGGAGGTCGGTTGATTCTTTACGCCACCCTTCTTTTGTTCTTTATTTTCATCATCTGGGCCGCCTTTTCCGAAGTGGAGGAAATGACAAGAGGAGAGGGGAAGGTCATTCCTTCGAGCCACATTCAAGTCGTACAGAACCTGGAGGGGGGAATTATCTCGGAGATCCTCGTCAATGTCGGCGATGTTGTCAAGAAGGGGCAGTTGCTTCTGAGAATAGACGACACCCGCTTTTCATCTTCATTCCAGGAAAACCGCGCCAAGTACCTGGCGGATTTGGCGAAAGCGGCCAGACTTCACGCGGAGGCCACCGGAACGCCTTTCAAGGTTCCCGAAGAAGTCATGCGGGAAAAACCTGAAATCGGAGCTCTGGAACAGCAGCTTTATAACTCCAGGATGAATGAAATAGGTTCCAGTATGGGGATTAAAAGACAGCAGGCCAATCAGCGCAGACTGGAATTGAGTGAACTGAAGGCGAAACTCGGGGAGCTGACCCGTACTTATGCCCTATTGCAGCAGGAAATAAAAATGACCAAGCCGCTGGTTGCCAAGGGGGCGGTGTCGGATGTCGAAATCCTTCGTCTCGAACGGGAAGCCAGCCAGCGTGAAGGGGAAATTGAAGCGATCAGACATGAAATTCCCCGGGCACAATCGAAGTACGAAGAAAGCATGATGGCTATCCAGGAGGCAAATCTGAACTTTTCCAACAAGTCAAAAACAGATTTGACCGAGGTTCAGGCGCAGATCGGCGAATCATCGAGCACGTCCGTGGCTCTCAAAGACCGCCTGGATCGGACGTCGGTTAGGTCTCCCGTGAACGGTACGGTTAATCGTCTCCTGGTCAATACCGTCGGCGGCGTCGTCCAACCGGGAATGGATATGATCGAAATTGTTCCTCAGGAAGGGAGCCTCTTGATAGAGGCCAAGATCAAACCTTCGGATATCGCATTCTTACGGCCGGGTCAGACGGCCAACGTGAAGTTCACCGCCTATGACTACACCATTTATGGCAGTCTTAAGGCGGTTCTCGAGCACATCAGTGCCGACAGTATTACCGATGACAAGGGAAACAGCTTTTACCTGGTACGCCTCCGGACAAAGAAGAGTTCACTCGGTACCGCCGGACATCCCCTTCCCATCATACCCGGGATGGTGACCACCGTTGATATTTTGACCGGGGAAAAGACGATACTTTCCTATATCTTAAAACCTGTTTTAAAGGCTAAGTCTTCCGCATTGAGAGAAAGGTAATTTTATGCTCATTCTCCTCGGCAGCTCGAACAGAGCTGTTATAAAAAGATGGCAAAGTCTTTTATCCGAAAATACCCGGTTCGAAAAGGCATCAACCCTGCGGGAACTGATAGACCGGTGTGAAGACAAGAAATTCGACCTTGCTCTCCTCCATCGGTTCCTCGTTGATGCCGAGGCTTTTTCCGAGCTGAGAAAACGATCCCCTATGACAAAATTCTTTCTTCTGTCGGATCAGCCCAATGAAGAAGAAGGCCTGTCATTTTTAAAGCTGGGAATTGTCGGTTACGGCAATACTTACATCTCACCTGCACGCTTGGCGGAAGCGGTCCGTGTTGTCTCGAACGGTGGCGTCTGGCTGGGTCAAAAGGTGATTCAGCATCTGATTCAGGAAACCTATGTCCGGTTGAAAGATCCGGGTTCCCGTGATGAATCGGAGGACAAATTATCAAGTCTGACGAGAGCGGAGCGCAAGATTGCCGAATTGGTGGCCAGAGGCCAGTCCAACCTGGAAATTGCCGCCGATCTCAAAATCACCGAACGAACCGTCAAAGCCCATCTGACGTCCATCTACGAAAAGACAAAAACCAGCAATCGGTTGAACCTGGCGCTGTTGATCAACCGGTTGGGATAACCTTCTCACCTTATTTGCGCAGCATGAAATATTATGTATCCGCGCAAGGGCGGTATAACTCTTTATACAACTTGCTTTATTCTCCGTCACCTGTAGTTACGATATTCTTTTTTTAAAAAACTACCGTTCGAGAATTGAACAACACTCGAACGGTAGTTCTCATAGTTAATAAATCATTCGCCGTTACGGCGTACCGTCATCGATATTGACCTTACCGATCAGATCATCAAGGCTGTCAACCTGCCCGGCACCCGAACCGTAGTCAATATTATCAAAGGTGATGCTGCCTTTCTCCGCACCATCGGTCATGATCGACAACTTTGCATTTCCGCCGTCGTCGCTGACCTCCAGATGGTCCGTTCCTGCGTTGTACAAGCCGGTGATGTCGACTTTATCACCATCGATAAGCTTGTCATAATCGGTGATATGATCGTGCCCCAGACTGGCCTTGAAGGTATCGGCACCGGAACCGCCCGTCAAAATATCGTCACCGGATTCGCCATCCAGAAAGTCATTGCCGTCACCGCCATCCAGGTGATCTGTACCCGAACCACCGTTGAGCTCATCGTTGCCCTCGTTCCCATACAACCAGTCATTCCCTTCATTGCCATCCAGGATATCATTTCCCAATCTCCCATAAACAGTGTCATTCCCACCATCAGCGAGAAGGACATTATCCAGCACGCCCGGGAAAACCGTGTTTGCGTCTATTGTTTCGTCTGCATCCGTTCCCGAGTAGGTAATATCAGCCGGGTACAAGCTTACATTAATGGCTCCCGTTATCGCATCGCCGTCGCCATCTGTGCCGATGACATCATAATTCAGTTCAAAAGGAGTGCCCTCAGTATTCTCACCGTATGAGAAGTATCCTAACTTGAAGGCGTCTGTCCCTGCGGCCGCATCGATTTGGATGGCGTTAAACTGATGGTTGTCGTCAGTGATCATCTTGAATGTCCAGCCTTCATGTAGGCCGTTGATGGTCACTGTATCTCCGTTGTCGGTCACAGTATAATCAACGCCCTGTACTTTGAGAATATTGCCGTCATACACTTTGATGTTCGTCGCGGACAGATTGATTAATGTCTCTCCAGAATCGCCAGCCGGCGTGTGATATAGATCACCGGCTACATGGTCCGGGTCGTTATCGGCAACAATTGCAGAGAGGGTTATGTTAGCCCCGGCCGCACCAACCCAGGCCACTGTCTGACTGAAGGATGTCGTCAGATTATGGTCGACATAAGAGAACGTATCATCGGCTTTACTGTTACTTCCATTTTCATGGAACGCCGCACCATTAACCAGGTCAATCCGGATGCCTTCGCCATATTCAAAGTTTTGGCCGGCACCAACACCGATAGTTTGGCTGATATTGATATAATCGTTGCCGGTAATCAGGGCATCCTGCGTCGTGGTTCCCAGGTCAGTTAAGACGACAAACGGCACAAACCCTGCGTTGACGACGTCGCTTTCCGTTGCCGCTGTCTCGGTCCCGTTGCTGATTACACCACTGGAATGGAACTCGTAAGTACCCAGTTCCGGGTGAAGCGTAATTCTGAAGCCTTCGAGGTGCGCCGCGGTTTCTGCAATGATAAGAGTATTCGTAACCACATAGGTAAGTGCCTGACCTTGATAGTATAGTTGTTTGCCATCTGCATCGACAGCCGGGTCGCCGGTTGTGATGCCGTAAAACGCAACCGTCTGCATACCATCCACTCCGGCATTGAAATTGAGATGCTCGACAATAGGCGGGTTGGTAACCAAATCCTCCACATGTGCCGTATCCGGAATCAAATATTTCGGTCCATCATCCTCAAAACGGATCATGGCGCCAAGTGCGACACTGTCCGTCTTCACATCCCCGTCGCCGTCCGTCACCGTTACCACCGCATCGACCAGACCGGACAGATTGACCGCCTCGTCGTAACTGCTCGTATCGCCACCCACCAGCGTCGCCGGATCGGGATGATCAAGCGACAGATACTGGGCGACCGTCACCAACCCGTCGTCATCAATCGACAACGCAAAC